>Ga0116141_10000015_pt1 | contig 112161 bp, 119 predicted proteins | sample AD_UKC097_MetaG_FD_89744 | JGI IMG/M metagenome (GOLD analysis project Ga0116141, IMG submission 89744) | Active sludge microbial communities of municipal wastewater-treating anaerobic digesters from USA - AD_UKC097_MetaG | ecosystem: Engineered > Bioreactor > Anaerobic > Digestate | place...
AATAATATAAAGGAGCGGGTTTCCGCTCTTTTTTTATGCAAAATTTAGGGCTATGGCATAAACAAAATTTTTAGCCATAATATAGTATAAAGTTTAAATTATGCTAATATTTTGGCACATTAAATTATGCTTTACAAAAAGAAATTTGCGTAGTATAATCATCTTTAAGAAACGTTTACATAATAAATTAAGGCAGAAAACGATAACAATACTTATAAAATAAGGAGGAGTGAGGATAAGCATTACAAAAGAAAGACAGACAACTTTTGTTAAAAAGCTTTTAATGGCAAGAGGGAGGTGAATAAATAAACACTGAAACATAATTAACTTATATTTATGTTATCATTTATTAATTCATAATTTTTGTGATAAGGAAGGGAAGGTGTAAAATGGAAAAAGAAAATAAAAGAGGTCAGTGGGCCAGTAATTTTGGTTTCTTGATGGCTGCTATAGGCTCAGCTATAGGGTTGGGTAATATTTGGGGATTCCCGTATAAGATGGGTGCAAACGGCGGATTTATTTTTCTCATAATATACTTGGCTTTGGTATCTTTTGTTGGTTTTGCTACTATGTTAGGAGAACTTACATTAGGTCGTAAATATGGTATGGGAGTTATAGGAACTTATAAGAAAATCAGCGAAAAGTACGCATGGATAGGCTGGCTGGGCTGGCTTTCAGGATTTTTGATTTTAGCATTTTATAGTGTATTAGGCGGTTTTACCGTACGTTATTTCTTTGGGTTCTTAATGGAAATGTTTAGTTCAGGTGCCGGTTTTGGAGGAATGGACAGCGGTGCATTTTTTGGTAATTTCATTGTCAATGCTCCCATGAATTTATTATTTCATGCAATTTTTATGGGAACTACAGTTATCATAGTAATGGGTGGAGTTCAAGGCGGTATTGAAAAATTTTCGGCAGTTGCTATGCCGGCATTGTTTGTAATGATTCTAATCGTAGTTATCAGAAGTATTACTTTGGAAGGTGCTTTTGTAGGTCTTGAATTTATGTTTAAACCTGACTTTGAGGCATTGAAGGAAATAGGTTTTATGAGGGTTCTAAAAACCGCAGCCGGACAGATGTTCTTCTCACTGTCTCTCGGTATGGGATGCATGATTACTTACGGCTCCTACCTCAGCAAAAATGAAAACTTAGAGAAAAATGCCATGATTATTCCTATAGCAGACACAACATTTGCAACACTATCAGCTTTAGCTGTATTACCCGCAGTAGGTGCATTTATGTATCAAGGGGTTGAAGGTGTTTCTTTCGGAGCAGGTCCCGGACTATTATTCGTTACTCTGCATAGAGTATTCAGTGTAGGTATGGGCGGATTCATGGGTAATTTCTTTGGTGCATTTTTCTATTTCTTAGTATTTATAGCTGCTGTTACTTCGTCTATTTCTCTATTGGAAGTTTGTACGGCATACTTTATAGACAAAAGAGTTGAGAAGGGTCTAGATCCTGATCGTAAGAAAATTACCCTTATTATGGGAGTTATAATATTCTTATTAGGATTCCCCGTAGCAATGGATGGTCTTGGCTCAGGCGTAGCAGGAGGTGCAATGATTGATATTCCTGCTGTTGTATTCGGCATGAAAGAGGTTAGAGTTGCATTTGACTGCTGGCTCGACTTCTATGACATGATCTCTGAAGGTGTATTCATGCCTCTTGGTGCAATGTTGATGTCAATTATAATCGGCTGGAAACTCAAGACAGTTCTCATTAAGGAAGAGGTTGAAGAAACTCCCGGCTATAAGATGAGATCATATAATTTCTGGGATGTTTGCTTTAAATATCTTGTTCCGGCTGCAATGTTTTTCGTATTGCTTGGACAGCTGGATGACTTCTTCGGATTGGGAATTTTCTAACATTTTTTATTGCAATATTAAAAGGAGCGGGTTTCCGCTCCTTTTATTATGGTGAGCTTAAAGTCTTGCTCATTAAATCTTTACCGATAACTGTGTTTGAAAATATATTTTCAGCAAATTCTTTGTACTCTTCGGGATTTGGCATTGAGGGACTGAAATGAGTAAGCCATAATTCCTTAACATTAGCATTTAATGAAATATTAGCCGCTTCCGAAAAAATCATATGCATTTTTGCAACAGCACCCTCAAACATCTCATCATTTCCGTACATTCCTTCACAAATAAACAAATCAGAATCCTTAACTATTTCATCTATAAGTTTAACCGGTCTTGTATCTGTTACATAAGAAATTTTAATGGGTTTTCTGGGACTTCCCAAAACCATATCCGGTGTAATTGTTCTATCATCTACAACAACTTCATCACCCCCGTGAAGGAGTCTCCATAGTTTAACCGGAATATTTAGTTTCTTTGCTTTTTCGGGCTGGAAATGTGGTCTTAAAATAAGCTCAAAGCTGTAGCCTAAGCAGTTTATATGATGCTTTAAAGGAATCGATGTAATATTTAATCCTATTTTACTGAATTTCTGAGGTTTTGTGTCGTGAAGCTCCGCAATTCTAACCTCGAAGGGAAGAAATCCGCAAACCATTAAAAGGGAGTTCAATATTTTAGTACTTCCTCTTGGAGCAATAATATCTATGTGATTTGTTCTGCCGTGATTTCCCATGGTTAAAAGCAGTCCGGGAAGACCTGTTACATGGTCTGCATGACAATGAGTTATTAATATCGTATCAATTTTATTTAAGCTTATTTTTCCCTTATGGAGTGAAATTTGTGTACCTTCGCCGCAGTCTATAAGAATTGCTTTTCCTTGATAATCAATATGACATGAGGCTAAATATCTGCCGGGAAGCGGTACCATGCCGCCTGTACCGATTAAAGTAACGTTTATCATTATATCACCTTTTTCTTAAGTAATACCATTATATATATACTTGCAAAAATTTTCAAGATAGAATTAACATCCCGATACATATTATAACCGATAGTATTCCTTGTATAGCTTTATAAAAAACATAATTGCTTATTCTAAAATCAAAATCATTTGTAACTGCAATGGTTTGAAAAATGACAGATATTCCTGAGAAGCTGATAAGAAAATTGATTATTATCAGCTTTACATCCAAGGGAAGTACAGATGAAGCTGTAACGCTGCAGCCGTTTGATATTTCTAATATACCTGTTAAAACAGAATGTATTATATCGCTTAGATTTAAACTTAATGGGAGATATTTTGAAACTGAAATAAGGAGGGTGTCAAAAAAATTGGAAAATACAGAAAATATAACAATTACGCCCCCGATGGATAAAATTGAGGTAATCGATTTATAAATCGAAGAGTTGAAAGCATCGTAAAATGATATGTATTTTTGTTTTTTTTCCCTCATAAAAGTAGAAGATATACTGCCTTTTTTTATGATAATCCCTATGAGTAATGCACCTAACAAATGAGGAATGGCAATATATTTGGCTAAGTTTAAATCGCCGAGCATTGAAAAAGATACTGCTCCTGCCATAAATTGAAAGCTGCAGTTGTTTGTGAAAACCATCAGAGCATTTGCTTCACTGCTGTCTATTCTTTTAAACGAAGCCATGGTATTTACTGTCATCGCACCTGACGGATAGCCTACCACAAAGCTGATAAAATAGGGGATGAATGCATATTTGCTGTTAAAAATTTTATTGGATAAAAAGGATAGTTTCTCAGATATTCTGTATAAAAAATTATATTGCAGCAAAATATTTGATAAAATAGACATGGGAAGCAAATACGGAATCATGTTGTTGACCCATATTTTAAGACCGTTGAAAACACCTTCCGATACTATGCCCGGTTTCATAACGAATAAGCAAATAATAAGGATTATGAAAACAGGAATAAAATTTCTTCTAAGCATAAAAACACCCCCTTTTTATTTTATTGTCCCAGAGTGCTTTATATGCTTAGTATATAATTATTATGACAATCACAATTCTTCAGTAAATAAACGGGCCCCCTAAAATTATACATCTACATAGACTGCATTTTCGAAATATTCGCTGTTCATTTTTCTGTTTTCCAACGGAAGATAATAAATGTTTGATGTTTTGTTTGTTATATTAAACCTCATAAGTTTTTCAGGAGTTAAATTATTCTTTTTATAATCGGAATATCTGTTTATTACTATGGTTCCATTATTTACGGCATTTTTTATTGCCTTCCTGCCGGTATTATTAAAAGCAAGAACCTTAACATATTTATCATTGGTTGACATAATATTAATTATGTCAACCTTTTTGATGCCGAGTAAGATATTCAGAAGGCTTCTTCTCAACTTTGAATAGGTATAACGCTTTGACTTAAGAGACATTATAAATTCATCAATAGTTTCATGCTTGTAAACCTGTGATATTATTTTATTGTTTAATCCTTCATTTATTTCATAAATTTCTTCTAAATCGTCACATGTAATTATTTTATAATACAAATAATCCCTATAATTGTTCAATTTATTATATTTTTTGTGCTCCTTGCAGAATTTTTTTATCAATTCAGTACTTTTTTCCGTAAGCATAAGATTATCAAAAGAGCCTTCCATTATGGCATTTCTTATTGCGGTAGCACTGTGAAAGAGCCCTGAAATTTCGGTGTCATTGTGAGCCATTCCCACACGTTTTACAGGATAGTATTGAAGTTCTAAGTTAAGTTTCACGGCACTTTTTATATATTCGACAGCCAAGACATTATTAGGTGAATATACGGCTTCTGCTTCTTCATTAAGTATAAATTTAAGTGCATTAGACATGGCATTGGGATATGATAATCCTTTTTTCATTTCTTCCTTAATATAATTGTTAAAACCGGGTGTTAATTGTAATAAAGCAATTTTTTTCAATAGTCTTACATTGTCGGTTTCACAGCCAAAGCTTATTGAATCAACATTAAGCTTTTTTAATTCCATTATTGCTGCATGAGCAAACATTTCAGCATTTTGACATGAAAAAGGCATGGGAAGCTCTATAACAATATCAGCACCGCCATAAATTGCAGCCTCCGCCCGTTTAAATTTATCTATAATTGCAGGCTCTCCGCGCTGTACATAATTTCCGCTCATTACAACTGCAATACAATCACAGCCTGATAGCCTTCTTGCCATCCTTAACTGATATTCATGTCCTGAATGAAATGGATTATATTCCGCCACAACACCTGTTATTCTCATAATTTTATCCTTTCGCCCTTTACATATATCTTAATTATAATCAATATCAATGTCAATAAAATTTCGGGACGGTTCTATTTGGAACCGTCCTTTGTTAATGCAGCCCGGCGCCAGGCACCGCGAGAACACCCGTCCTTAAAATTTTAAAATTCATTGTTTATTTTTTATTAAATAAATGATATACTGTTAAATGTTAATGGTTAAAAATATTAAATGGTGATAGAATGAGTCTTATATTTGTTATCGGCGGTGCAAGAAGCGGGAAGAGCACCTTTGCTGAATTAAAAGCAAAAGAATATTCGGAAAACGTATTGTATATAGCAACTGCAGCCGTAACAGACGAGGCTATGGCAGATAGAGTTAAAAAGCACAGGGAGCAAAGACCGGCTTTCTGGCAGACATTGGAGATGTACTCTGATTTTAAAACACTTATTAATAAAGCTGAATTCAATCAGTCTGAAGTAGTTCTTTTGGACTGCATAACAACGATGATTGGAAATTACATGGTTGAAAGCAAATTGGATTTTGATGATTGCAGTGTTGAAGATGTAAATATATTGGAAAACAAAATTACCGAAGAGGTTTTTTCATTAATTAATGTATGCAAGGAAAACAATAAAAAACTTATAATAGTCTCTAATGAAACAGGAATGGGTCTTGTACCTTCTTACTACATGGGAAATTATTTCAGGGATATAAGCGGGCGGATTAACAATAAAATTGGAGTCCAAGCCGAGCATATGTATTTTATTTTTTCAGGAATACCAATTAAACTTAAACATAAAGGAGAAATGATAAAATGGCCTCAGGATTTCTAATTCTCATTTCCTTTTTTACTCGGATTCCTGTTGGGGAAAAAATAGAGTATAATGAAGAAAACTTTGTAAAAGCATTGAATCTTTTCACTTTAGTAGGAGTGGTAATAGGTTTTCTTTTGGCTGTTGTTTATTTAATTTTTAACAATCAAATATCCTTTATAAGAGGGCTGGTAATTACTGTTATGTACATTCTTATAAGCGGCGGTATACATTTGGATGGTGCTTGTGATACTGCAGACGGCTTATTATCCGGAAGGACAGGGGATAGAATCTTTGAAATAATGAGTGATTCCCACATAGGAGCTTTTGGTGTTATAGCATTGATTTTAATTATACTTTCACAATTTGTTCTGTTTTCTTTTTGCAGCATTGAAACTGTTTTTATGATGCCTCTTGTAGGACGGGCAAGCACAATAGTTTCTTGTTGGAATAAAAAATATGCTAAGAAAATAAAAGGTATGGGAACTGTATTTATAGAAAATATTGATAAAAATGTATTATTGATTAATTTATTGATATTATTTGTTTTTTCAATGATACCATGGTACCGGGCTATAATGTTTACTGCATGTTTTGCTGCAATTGCTGTTTCATATTTCATATCCATACTGATAGAAGAAAAAATAGGCGGAATGACAGGGGATACATGCGGATTTATCACAGAAATAAGCCAGATAGTCTTTATGACAATCGTACTTTTCTTAGTGAGGCAGATATGATATATTTAGTTCGTCACGGAGAATCCGAATCAAATATAAGCAGGAGATTCAGCGGTATTACAGATGTTGAATTGACTGAAACAGGTGCTTTGCAGGCAGTAAAGGCAGGCAAGAAATTAAGAGGTAAAACAATAGATAATATTTTTTCAAGCCCCTTAAAAAGAGCAAAAAATACAGCGGAAATAATAGCAGACGAAATAGGTTTCAATAAAAAAGATATAATTATTGAAAACCGTTTAACAGAAGTAAATTTCGGCATTTTTGAAAATTTGACCTGGGAGGAAATATTAGAGCAATATGCAGATGAAACAGAAAGATGGATTGAATTTAAACATAAATATAAATTTCCCAAAGGTGAAGGTTATGATGATATAATTTATAGGGTTTCAGGCTTTATAGACAATGTGCCTGACAATTCATTAATCTTGACTCATTACGGTGTAATCCAGGGGATACTATTGTATTATAAAATAGTTGATGATAATACACTGTGGAATTATCAAATATCAAACTGTGATATATTTATTTTAAACAACAAAAAACTAGAAAATATTATTAAATGTGTTCATTAAAATCTTAAGGGATTTTAGATATTATTATTATTATTTTAAAACTATGGAGGAATAAAATGAATGTATTAGTAATTAATTGCGGGAGTTCATCATTAAAATACCAGTTGATAAACATGGATGATGAAAGTGTTTTAGCTAAAGGCTTAGTTGAAAGAATAGGAATCGACGGCAGCTTATTAAAACATGAAAGAACAGGATTAGACAAACTGGTTATTGAGGAAGATTTAAAAAATCACAAGGATGCAGTCAACCTTATGTTGAGGGCACTGTTAGATGAAAAGTACGGAGCAGTAAAATCATTGGACGAAATTGATGCTATCGGACACAGGGTAGTTCACGGCGGAGAAAAATTTGCATGTTCAGTAGTAATTAACGATGAAGTTATTGATACAATGAAAGAAAATATTGGATTGGCACCTCTTCACAATCCTCCAAACATCATAGGTATTGAAGCATGCAAGGAATTATTGCCTAATGTACCGATGGCAGGAGTATTTGATACTGCATTTCATCAGACAATGCCTCCAGTATCCTTTATATATCCATTGCCTTATGAATTATATGAAGAAATGAGAATAAGAAGATACGGATTCCACGGAACATCGCATAAATATGTTTCTGAAAGAGTTGCTGAAATAACAGGCAAGAGCCTTGAAGGAACCAAAATAGTTACATGTCATTTGGGAAACGGAGCAAGCTTAACTGCAATAAAGGATGGAAAATCATTTGATACAAGTATGGGAATGACTCCTCTTGAAGGTTTGGTAATGGGAACGAGATGCGGAGACATAGACCCTGCAATAGTAACATATTTAATCTGTAAGAAAGATATGACGGCTGAACAGGTTGACAATTTAATGAATAAAAAGTCCGGAGTTTTGGGTATTTCAGGAGTTTCAAACGATTTTAGAGATATTGAGGCCGAAGCTGATAAAGGAAATAAGAGAGCCAGGTTGGCCTTAGACAAATTTGCATATACAGTTAAAAAATATATCGGCTCTTATGCAGCAGCAATGGGAGGATTGGATTATATCGTATTTACTGCGGGTTTAGGTGAAAATTCCGCAACTGCAAGAAAAGAGATATGCGAAGGCTTGGAATTTCTTGGAGTTGAAATAGATGATGAAAAGAACAAAATACGAGGAAAAGAAGCCGAAATATCAAAGGATGGCTCCAGAGTAAAAGTATTTGTAATTCCTACAAACGAAGAATTGATGATTGCAAGAGAAACAAAGGAATTAACAAGCAAATAATAAGAAATATTACCTTGACAAATATTTTCTTTTCTCATATAATAAACTCTGCGAATTAAAAAGGGTGGTATTATGTTGCTTAAGATAAACAAGTTTTTATCATCTGATAATGTGTCTATGACTGTAAACGAGAATTTTGTAATAGATGATGAGGAATTTTTGGAAGAAACACGTCTGGACAAAAATATTTTATTAAGCGGAGAAATATTCAAAATTGACGACAGTCTGACATTTTCAGGCAGAATAGAATATACTCTGACAGATGAATGTGCAAGATGTTTAAAGGAGTTTAATAATAGAATCAATTACAAATTCCAAGCATCTCTTGTACATAAAGAGGATAAGGAATCTGATGAAGTTCAAATGGTTATAACAGACGGAATTATAAAAATGGATGACATAATCAAACAATTGATTTATTTATCCTTACCCATGAAATCTCTGTGTGATAAAGACTGTAGAGGCATATGTCCCAATTGCGGAGCAAACTTAAACAATGAAAAATGTCAATGCGTAAACAGCTTAACAGACCCGCGATTTGATAAGTTGAAAGACCTGTTGATATAAGGAGGTGTAAAAATGGCAGTACCTAAGAGAAAAACTTCCAAAGCCAAAAGAGATTCAAGAAGAGCAGCCAATGCAAAATTAACTGCTCCTAATACTGTGGAATGTCCACAATGTCATGAGCCAAAGCTACCTCACAGAGTATGTATATCATGCGGATATTATGACGGTAAAGAAGTGGTAGCTGTTGAATAATAAGACTCTAAAACCCGTGTCGGGTATTTAAAAAAATAGTGCTTGGCACTATTTTTTTATTGCAAAACAAATATTACTGCTATATACTGATATAAGTATATTAGATAAGAGGTGAATATGAAAATTGCAATTGATGCCATGGGTGGAGACAATGCACCTGAGGCTGTTATAATCGGAAGTATACAAGCTAGAGATGAGTATAATCTAAGCTTGGTACTATGCGGAAAAGAAATTGAAATAAAAAGAATACTAGAAAAAAACACATCAAACTTCAATAATATAGAAATCATTAATGCAGAGGATATAATATCAAATGATGACAAACCTGTCTTAGCAATAAGGCGCAAGAAAGAATCTTCGATGGTCAAGGCTTTATATGCGGTGAAGGAAGGCAACGCTGATGCAATAGTATCTGCAGGAAGCACAGGAGCCTTATTAAGCGGCGGGACCCTTCTGATAGGAAGGATTAAAGGAATTGAAAGACCCGCGATAGGCTCATTGATACCCAATATGTCAGGTGGGTTTTGCTTATTGATAGACTCCGGTGCAAACGTGGATTCAAAACCGGAATTTTTATATGACTTTGCCATTATGGGAGATATTTACCTTAAAAGAGTTATGAATATCAAATCCCCAAGGATTGCCTTAGCAAATATAGGAGTGGAAAAATCCAAGGGAAACAAACTGACTGTTGAAACATATAACATGCTTGTAAATTCACAGCTTAAGCTTAATTTCATCGGCAACATTGAAGCCAGGGATATACTTAAAGGAGAAGCTGATATTGTAATATGTGACGGGTTTACGGGGAATATGATATTAAAAACTATGGAGGGTACGGTGCTGGAAATTATGAAGGGCTTGAAAGAAGAAATTATGTCAAGCATGAAAACTAAACTAGGCGGTATATTAATTAAACCGGCACTAAAGAACTTCAAAAGAAAATTTGATTATTCAGAGCATGGCGGGGCTCCGCTATTGGGAGTTAAAGCTCCCGTAATAAAAGCACACGGCAGCTCTGATGCAAAAGCAATTAAAAATGCAATTCGTCAGGCAAAAATTTGCGGAGAAAGCAATGTAAATGAATTAATTGAAGAAAGCATTATGAGGAGGTGAATGATGTGTTTGAAAGAATTAGGGAATTAGTAGCCGAAAAGGTTGGAGTTGAGCCTGAAGACATTTCTATGGAAACATCCTTTACAGACGATTTAGAAGCCGATTCAATAACACTTTTTGAATTGGTTATGGCAATTGAAGACGAATTCGACATTGAAGTTGATGATGAAAGTATTGAAAAAATAGAGACAGTAGGAGATATTGTCAGATACTTGGAAGATATAATTATTTAAAGAAGGGGGACGCAGCAATGCGTCCCATAGTTTGAAAGCAGACATCAGTTATGTCATCCAGTAGCAATGATATGTTATTATTCCGGAGGGAAAATTGATTACAGGTACAGTTTATGAATTTGAAAAAATAATAGGTTATAAATTTAATAACATAAAAATATTGGAAGAATCCTTGACACACAGCTCATATTCAAATGAGGATAAGGCATATAACAAGGTAAATAATGAAAGACTTGAATTTTTGGGAGATGCAGTCTTAAGCATTTCCGTAAGCAGATATATTTTTGATGAATTTCCTGATTATCCTGAAGGAGACTTAACAAAATTGAGAGCCCAGGTTGTTTGCGAAGATACCCTAAGCTTGGTTGCGGCAAATTTAAACTTAGGGAAATACTTACTATTAGGGAAAGGTGAAGAATCCTCCGGAGGCAGGGAAAGAAAATCAATACTGGCAGATGCTGTGGAAGCTGTTATTGCTGCAATATATTTAGACGGAGGATACAAGCAGGCTGAAAAATTCGTATTGAATAATTTAACTGAGTATATTAAGCTTGCTGTTAAAGGAAAAATTATAACGGATTTTAAATCGTATCTTCAGGAATACTATCAAAGTAAAAGCCAGTCATGCAAAATCAGATATGTAGTTACAAAGGAAGAAGGGCCTGACCACGATAAAGTTTTTCATGTGAATGTGATGGTTAACAAAAATGTAGCGGGAAAAGGCGTCGGTAAAAACAAGAAAATAGCTGAGCAAAATGCCGCCAAGGATGCTCTTATACAAGAAGGCTGTTTGAATGAATAAGAAAATAAAAATTATTCCTATTTTTGTACCTCATGTAGGTTGTCCCAATAACTGTGTATTTTGCAACCAAAGAAGAATTACAGGACAAAAAAATTTTACTGTTGATGGAGAATATGTTCATAAAATTGTTAAAAGGTATATAGAAACAATTGATGGTAATACCAATACGGAAATTGCATTTTTCGGCGGCTCATTTACGGCAATCGATACGAAAATTCAGGAAGAATTATTAAAGGCTGCAAAACATTATAAGGACTTAAAAATCATAAGCAGTATAAGATGCTCCACGAGACCTGATGCCATAAACGATGAAATACTGATGCTTCAAAAAAAATACGGAATGGATATAATTGAGTTAGGAATACAAAGTCTCGATGATGAGGTTTTGAAGATTTCAAACCGAGGGCATAATAAAAAACAATCAATAGATGCAAGCCGCCTCATAAAGGAGTATGGATTTATATTAGGACACCAGATAATGCCCGGACTTCCCGGAAGCAGCAGGATAAAGGACATAAAAACATGTATTGAGTCAATCGAAATGAAACCGGATATTGTGAGAATTTATCCTACATTGGTAATAAAGGATACTGAGCTTTTTGACATGTATGAAAAAGGCTTATATAAACCTCTATCTCTGGATGAAGCAGTAGAAATATCAGCATATATATACAGCTTGTACAGTATCAACGATATAAGTGTTATAAGGATAGGACTTCAAAATACAGAATCCATCAATAATGATGAAGATGTTATGGCAGGGCCCTTTCATCCCGCTTTCAGGCAATTGGTAGAAGAAAGAATTTACTATTATGCATTGGGGTCAAAACTGTGCAAAGTGAATACTAAGGAGCTTGGGGAAAGTATCACAATTCATGCACCTGATAATCTGATAAGCAGTATCGCTGGCCAAAAAAGGTCCAATATCAATAAATTGAAAGAAAGATTTTCAATAAAACAAATATCCTTTAAAAAGAAAAAAGATGATATAATTGAAATATATAATAAAAATAAAAGATTATTCAGTTTTAAGAAATCAGAAGTATTTCAAAATTATTTGAATATGCAACAGGGGGATTTATGTATTTAAAGAAGATATATGTAAACGGGTTTAAATCCTTTGCGGAAAAAACTGAAATAGAAGTAGAAAAAGGTATTACTGCCATTGTAGGACCAAACGGGAGCGGTAAAAGCAACATATCCGATGCCATTAAGTGGGTTTTGGGGGAGCAAAGTGCAAAATCCCTCAGAGGAGGCAAAATGGATGATGTTATATTTGCCGGAACTGCAAAAAGACTGCCCCTGGGTTATGCTGAGGTAAGGCTGACTTTCAACAATGAATCGGGTATAATACCACTTGAATACAAAGAAGTAAGCATCAGCAGGAAGCTGTACAAGACAGGTGAAAGCGAATATTACATAAACAAACAGCAATGCAGGCTTAAAGATATAAAAGAGCTTTTTATGGATACCGGAATAGGAAGAGAAGGCTATTCTTTTATTGGACAAGGAAGGGTGGAAGACATTTTAAGCCCTAATTCTGATGTGAGAAGACAAGTTTTTGAGGAAGCTTCCGGAATAGTAAAATACAAGACAAGAAAAGAAGAATCTGAAAGGAAACTTGAAAAAACAAAGAATAATCTGGATAGAGTAGAAGATATAATATATGAGCTTAAGGAGCGTATCGAGCCTCTTTATGAGCAAAGTATCCGGGCGCAAAAATTTATTGAAATAAGGGACAATCTAAAAAAATACGAGCTTAATTATTTAGCTCATGAATACGAAAAACATTGTGAGCAGCTTAAAGCCCTGAAAAACCAAAGAGATATGTCATTGGAAGAAAAGCTTAGGCTGCAAAAAAGAAGAGATTATTATGCTGAAATTATTGAATCTCAAAAAGAGAAAATTAATGACTTACAGAATAAGATCAATGAAACTGAAGCGCTGAGAGATTCAAAAAATAAAGCTTTAGAAAAATATAAGAGCTTAAGACAAGTACACAAAGAAAAAAAATTGTTGTACAGCTCAAACATAGACAATATTAAAAATGAAATAGGAGAACTTGAAAAAAGGAACTTGGAATTAGAAGAAAAGATTAATGTTTTAATTCAAGAAAAAGTTTCTTGCGAAGAGATATACAAGAGAGATATAGAAAAATTTGAATCATTAAACTCAGATATTAAAGAATATAAAGAAGAAATTGATGAAATCGTGCAATCGATTGAGCAGCAAAAAAATGAATTGTTTGAACTGCACAAGGATATCAATAAAAACAATTCAAATAAAAACACAATTGAATCATTAATAATAAACAACGGAGACAGAATTAAGCATTTAAACCAAGAAGTAAATTCAGAAGAAGAAGAAAGACAAAAGAGAATAGAAACAATAAACAATCTGCAGGAAGAACAAAGGATTACAAGAGAACTGCTGATAAAAAAGAAAGCAGTACTGAAAAGCATATTGGAAGAATTAAATAATGCAGAAAAAAATAAAGAAAGGTTAAATTTACATATTTCCAAGTTAAATGAAGAGTATAACGGCACAAAATCAAAAATAAATATCCTGACAAATATGGAAGCATATTATGAGGGATATTATAAAAGCATAAAAACCGTAATGAACAACAAGGATAAGGAGCCTGTATTAAACAGTATATTGGGAACGGTGGCCGATGTAATAAAAACAGAAAAAAAATATGAAAAAGCTGTTGAAATAGCATTGGGCTCCGCAATACAAAACATAATCGTAAACACTGATAAAGAAGCCGAAGAAATAATAGAGTATTTAAAGAAGAATAAAATCGGAAGAGTTACTTTTCTTCCTATTAATATGCTTACAGAAAGAAGTTTAAATGACTTCGAAAGAGAAGTACTAAAGGAAGAATGCGTAATTGACACGGCAGACAATTTAATCCAAACAAATTCAAAATATGAAAAAGTCATTAAAAATTTGCTTGGAAGAATAATTATTGCAGACAACCTGAACAACGGTCTAAAAATATCCAAGAAGCTTGGAAATACAGTTAAAATTGTAACACTTCAAGGAGATGTAATAAATGCGGGCGGTTCCGTTACAGGAGGGCATATAAGCTCAAACCAAGCTCTCTTGGGAAGGAAAAGAGAAATTGATGAATTAAAAGCTCATTTAGACAAACTATCGGAAGAATTAAAAGAAAAAAATGATTCATTGAAGCTTTTGAATTTTAAAATAAAAGAATTAAACAATTCCGTAGAAGAAATTAAGAGTTTTATTAATGAAAAAAATAATTATTATGAGATGAATAATTCAAAAATTAAAATGCTGTCAGAGCAAAATGAAAAAACTACTGCTGCTATCAACAAATATAAAGAAGAAATTCATTTCATACAGAGTGAAAAACAAAAATATGAAAATGATTTAAGATATTTGAATGCTGAAACAGAAAAACTGAAATTATTGGTCGAGCAAAAAGAAAAGAGTATTGAAGAAACCATATTAATGAATAATTCCAATAAATTGAAATATGATGAATACAATAATACAATTTCAATACAAAGGGACAAGGTATCTAATATTACTCAGAATATTAAACTTATAGAAGAAAAACTGAATAATATTCATATGGAAATAGAAAGAAACAAAAATTCCATAAAATATAAAGAAGAAAGCTTATCCTCTATTGAGCAGGAAATTGAAGCAGCAAGAGAAAAAATTATTGAATTTACGGAATGCTCTGATGCTTTGGAAGAAGAAATAAAATCATTAAACGAAAGCTATATAAAAGAAAAAGAAACTCATAAAAATTATCAAAATGAAATATATGACTACCAAAATAAAATTAATGAATCAAATAAACTGATAACCGATATACTTGATGAAGAAATGAAATTGAATGTTAAAATTGAAAGAGAAAGTTCAAAAATTGAAGATATTTCTGCAAAACTATGGGAAGACTATGAAATAAACTATGCAATGGCACTAAAATATAAGGATGACAGCATTAGTCAAACGAAACTTTACAGCGAAGTGAACTCATGCAAAAAGGCAATTAAAGAATTGGGGAATATTAATTTGGACTCCATAGAAGAGTACAAAGAAGTTAGAGAAAGATATGATTTTTTAACAAAACAAGAGAAGGATTTAAAAGATGCCATCGAGCAGTTGAATGAGGTAATAAAAGAGCTTGAAATTCAAATGAAAGAAAAGTTTGTTGAAGAATTTTACAATATAAGAGCAAAATTCTCTGAAGTATTCAAGAAGCTTTTCAACGGAGGAAATGGAGATATTTATTTGGAAAATGAGGAAGATGCGTTAAACAGCAACATAGAAATTACAGTACAGCCGCCGGGTAAAAAATTGAGCAAAATATCATTGCTGTCAGGCGGAGAAAAGGCGCTTACTGCAATTGCTCTCTTGTTTTCAATTTTAAAAACCAAGCCGACGCCATTTTGCATATTAGATGAAATTGAATCATCGCTTGACGATTTAAATATTTTCAGATTTTCGCAATATCTAAAAGAATTTTCAAGGGAAACACAATTTATTGTAATTACTCACAGGAAAGGAACTATGGAGTATGCTGACACTTTATACGGAGCAACAATGGAAGAAAAGGGAGTTACAAAATTAGTATCGATGAAACTGTCAGATGAACAAAGCATTATAGGGACACACAGTTAAGCTATGGGGATAAACCACTCGGATAGGGATAGTCGCTAAAGAGATAGCGGAAGAGGGACAGAAGAATGTCCCCAAATAAGATGGAGGCAAATATGAACAATGAAAAAGGCTTTTTTGCCAAATTAAAAGAAGGACTTTCCAAAACAAAGAAAAACCTTACAGAGCAAATTGAAGGCGTGATTTTTCAATACAAAAAAATAGATGATAATTTTCTTGACGAATTGGAGGAAATACTTATTACTTCCGACATGGGTGTTGGAACAACGATGGACATTATTAATTATATCAAAGAAGAAGCAAAAAAGAGAAAATTAGAAGATACGCTGGAGCTTAAAGATGTAATTAAAGAGTATCTGATAAATGTTCTTAAGGAAAATGAAAGGCCTGATGTAACAGATAAACAGAGGGTAATATTAATAGTTGGGGTAAATGGTGTCGGTAAAACAACTTCTATCGGCAAAATTGCCTATAGATTAAAGCAGTCCGGCAACAAGGTTATCGTTGCTGCTGCAGATACATTTAGAGCTGCAGCGGTTGAGCAGCTTAAAGAGTGGTGTCAAAGAGCAGGAGTTGATATAATTGCTTCAGAGCAAGGCTCAGACCCCGGAGCAGTTGTTTTTGATGCAATACAGGCAGCAAAAGCAAGAAAAGCAGATATATTGATATGTGATACTGCAGGAAGACTTCATAACAAGAAGAACCTTATGAATGAGCTCAGCAAGATTTTTAAAATTCTTGATAAAGAATTCAGCGAAGCCCATATTGATGTGTATCTTGTAATAGATGCAACAACTGGTCAAAATGGTATTGTTCAAGCAAAGCTGTTTAAAGAAGCATGCAATATTAACGGTTTGATTTTAACGAAATTGGATGGAACAGCAAAGGGAGGCATAGCATTTCCTATTGTAAACGAACTGAAAATACCGATAAAATATATCGGTGTCGGAGAGCAAATAGATGACCTGCAGGATTTTAACGCTCAAGATTTCGTTAATGCAATTTTTGAGTAAACACGAAAAATAATAAAAATATCCGCTCACGGTTTCGGACACGAATAATTCTATGCGCTCACTACGGCTAAAAACCCTACAGCTTGCAAACTCGCTCTGCTCAAACAGTGCAAGCTGCTTAACGGGTTTTAAGCCTTCATTCGCTAAGAATTATAATTGTGTCCTGCAAATGTTCGCTTGATATTTTTATTATTTTTTTCATTATAATGAATAATATGTCTCAATATATCAAAAAAACTATTGACAAAATAATCAGGATGCGGTAAAATTCACTGTCAAGTAAAATACTTTACAGGGGTTATTATGTCAGAGAAGGATTTTATATATAGCATCTTGTATGATTATTATGGAGATCTGCTTAAAAAAAATCAAGCAACCATAATTGAAATGTATTACAACTTGGATTACAGCTTATCAGAAATTGCTGAAGAAATGAACATCAGCAGGCAGGGAGTACATGATGCTTTAAAAAGGGCTGAAAAAAACCTTGCAGAGTATGAGCGGAAAATAAAACTATATGATAAATACGTTAAATTCAGCGAAGCAGCAGAAAACATCATACAATTGTCATCAAAGATTGATGATAAAAAATATAAAGATATTATTGAAAAAATAAAACTTGAAGCATTAAGAATAATTAATGAGGGTTAAAAATGTTTGAAAACTTATCCGATAAACTTCAAAATGCATTACAAAAGCTTAGAGGCAAGGGAAAACTGACTGAAAAAGATATAGACTTGGCAATGAAAGAAATCAAAATGTCACTTCTTGAAGCAGATGTTAATTTTAAGGTTGTTAAAGCCTTTATTAACAATGTGAAAGAAAGGTCATTAGGCGTTGAAGTAATGGAAAGTTTGACTCCCGCACAACAGGTTGTAAAAATAGTCCATGAAGAATTAGCCAAAATAATGGGTCAGGGTGAAAGCAAGCTTAAATTCAATTCGAATGATATAACATATTTTATGATGTGCGGGCTTCAAGGGGCAGGAAAAACAACAGCTACCGGAAAGCTTGCAAGAAGACTGAAAAAAGACGGCAGGAGACCTTTACTTGTAGCTTGCGACATATACAGACCGGCTGCAATAAAGCAGCTTATGGTAGTGGGAGAAAGTGTAGGAGTTCCTGTTTTTGAAATGGGAGATAAAAAATCTCCTGTTACAATTGCACAGGAAGCAATAAATCATGCTAGAAAACATGGAAATGACGTTGTTATTATAGATACTGCCGGACGGCTTCATATAGATGATGAGTTGATGGAAGAATTAGTTGAAATTAAAAAAACTGTAAAGCCTGATGAAATACTTTTGTTATTGGATGCAATGACAGGACAGGATGCAGTTAAAGTTGCAGAAACATTCAATTCTTATTTGGATATTACAGGAGTAATACTTACAAAGGTTGATGGTGATGCAAGAGGCGGAGCAGCGCTTTCCATAAGAACCGTAGTGGATAAGCCTATAAAATTTTTGTCTGTGGGAGAGAAAATGGACCAGCTTGAAACATTTCATCCTGACAGAATGGCATCAAGAATCCTCGGGATGGGAGATGTTCTATCAATTATTGAAAAAGCCCAGGATGCTTTTGATGAGAAACAGGCAATTGAACTTCAGAAGAAATTAAAAACTCAAGATTTCAATTTAGAAGATTTCTTAACACAGCTTCAGCAGATGAAAAATATGGGACCTTTGGATGAGATATTGGAAATGATTCCCGGACTTGGAGGCAAGAAAAAATTAAAAGGTCTTAAAGTTGATGAAAAAGAATTAGTGTATACGGAAGCAATTATTCAATCTATGACTAAGAAGGAAAGAATGAATCCTTCGATAATCAACGGCAGCAGAAGAAAAAGAATAGCTGCGGGAAGCGGAACATCTGTTCAAAGGGTCAATTCATTATTAAAGCAGTATGAAGAAATGAAAAAAATGATGAAAAAATTCCAAGCGATGGGTACAGGCAAGAAGAAAGGCTTTGGCGGTATGGGCGGATTCAAGCTGCCATTTTAACCATATTATTGTTAGAAATAGGATTTTCCTTTTTCATATATATTCAGGGTATTCCTCAAACAGGAGCATAGCTCCATAAAAAGAGGTGTGTCCCACACACTAAATCAAGGAGGTGACATAATGTCAGTAAAAATCAGATTAAAAAGAATGGGTTCCAAAAAGAAACCTTTTTACAGAATAGTAGTAGCAGATTCACGCTCTCCAAGAGATGGTCGTTTCATTGAAGAAATAGGATACTACAATCCTGTAGTTGAGCCGAAGGTTGTGAAAATAAACGATGAAAGTGCAATCAAATGGCTGAATAACGGAGCTAAACCGACCGACACAGTAAGTATGCTTTTCAAAAATAACGGCATTTACGAAAAAAGAGATGAAAACAAATAAGAGGTGATATCATGGGTGAATTAGTAGAATTTATAGCAAAATCTCTTGTTGACAATCCCGATATGGTTGAAGTCAATGAAGTTGAAGGCAGTCAATCACTGATAATTGAATTAAAAGTAGCTCCTGATGATATGGGTAAAGTAATAGGAAAACAAGGCAGAATAGCAAAAGCAATAAGGACTGTTGTTAAAGCAGCTGCAACAAAGGATAATAAAAGGGTTATAGTAGAAATAATTCAATAACCTTTCTGAGGTAGAAATGAAGGATTATATTAAAGTTGGCAAAATAATAAATACACACGGTATCAAAGGCTATATAAAATGCATGCCAATGACCGATGATTTGGAAAGATTCGAGGAGTTAGAATACGTCTACACGGAAAAAGACAACATAAAGCGTGTAATTGACGATGTATGGTACCAAAAAGGTATGGTTTATCTTAAGCTAAGAAATATCGACGATATGAATACTGCAGAATCATATAAGGACACATACATTTCCATACTTGAGGACCAGCTGAGAGAACTTCCCGAAGATTCCTACTATTTATTTGATTTGAATGGAATGGATGTGTATTCTAGTACCGGTGAATATATCGGAAAAATTTCAGAAATCTATCAAACCGGAGCCAACGATGTATATGAAGTAAGAAATAACAAAAGCTCATTTTTGATACCTGCAATAAAGGATGTTGTGAAATCAGTTAATATTCAGGAAAAAAAAATGATAATTGATGTTATTGAAGGGTTATTGGAATGAAATTTGAAATAGTAACTTTATTTCCGGAGTTAATTGAAGTTTATAAAAAAAACGGAATAATCGGAAGAGCTGTAGAAAACAAATTGTTTGAAATAGAATATGTGTACCTTAGGGATTATTCCGAAGATAAACATAAAAAAGTAGATGATTATCCTTATGGCGGAGGTCCCGGTATGCTATTGAGACCGGAACCTATGTTTAGAGCTTTGGAAGCTATTAAAAAGCATAATTCATATATTGTTTATTTATCACCAAAAGGCAGTTTATTTAATCAGAATAAAGCTAAAGAGCTTTCGGATAAGGAGCATATAATACTTATTCCCGGACATTATGAAGGTATAGACCAAAGAATTATCGACAAATATGTTGATGAGGAAATATCTGTGGGAGACTATGTCTTAACAAGCGGGGAACTGCCTGCATTAATGATTATTGATGCGGTAGGAAGGCTCATTAAAGGAGTATTGGGCTCTGATGAATCTTCAAAGGAAGAATCACATAGCGAAAATTTACTCGAATATCCCCAATACACAAGACCGGAAAGCTACATGGGCTTAGATGTGCCCGAAATATTATTATCGGGACATCACAAAAATATTGAAGAATGGCGTTTGTTTAAAGCAATAGAAATTACTTTAAAAAGACGTCCCGATATGATAAAGGACAAAAGTATAATTGAAAAGTACAACGAGTTAGCAAAGAAGTATAAATAAATGTTGTATGCATTATGATTCATATGCTATAATGCTAAAAGTATACGGCGGTCCTCTGTACAGGTAACAAGAACGTTAAGGCGAAGGGAGGTATACAAATGGACTTAATAAAATCTATAGAAAACGAACAAGTTAAAGGCGTAACACCTTTTAATGTTGGAGATACTATAAAAGTACATGCAAAGGTCAAAGAAGGAAACAGAGAAAGAATTCAGATATTTGAAGGTATCGTAATTAAAAAACAAGGCGAAAGCAACAGAGCGACTTTTACGGTAAGAAAAATATCTTACGGCGTTGGAGTTGAAAGAACATTCCCTGTTCATTCACCAAAGATTGAAAAAATTGAAGTGGTAAGAAGAGGTAAAGTAAGACGTGCTCGTTTGTTCTACTTGAGAGAAAGAACAGGTAAAGCAACTAAAGTTAAAGAACTGAGAAGGTATTAATTGAATTGAGGGCGGACGTCCTCATATAAAGGGGACATTCCTTTAATAAGGTGTGTCCCTTTCAGATTAGAGGTACATTATGAATATAAACTGGTATCCGGGACATATGAAAAAGACAAAGGAGTTATTGCTGGAAAATATTAAATTAGTTAATTTAATCATTGAAGTTGTAGATGCAAGAATTCCATACAGCAGTAAAAATCCTGACTTCGACATATTGTTTAGAGACAAAAAAAGACTGATTGTATTAAATAAATACGACTTATCAGACTCAAATGCGAATAAATTATGGGAAAACTACTACAGAAGCAAGGGCTGGTCGGTTGTGCTTTATAATTCAACAGACAATAAAGAGCTTCGGAAACTGAATAATGCAATAGCAGAAGCAACTCAAGAAATTGTTGAAAGATATAAAAAAAGGGGATTATTGAACAAAACAATCAAAGCAATGATTGTCGGCATACCAAATGTAGGCAAATCAACACTAATAAATTCATTGGCAAGAAAGAAGAGCGCAAAGACGGGAAATATGCCCGGTGTAACAAAGGGCAAACAATGGATACACCTGGCCGGTAATATTGATTTATTGGATACTCCCGGAATATTGTGGCCGAAATTTGATGATGAAGAGTGTGCTTTAAATCTTGCATTCACGGGTGCAATAAAGGATGATGTATTGGTATTGGAGGAAATTGCTCTTAAGTTTGTCGAAAGAATGCAGCAAATGGGAAAGGAAAATTTAATTCTTGAAAGATACGGCATAGAAGCAGGGGAAAACCCTTTGGATATTTTGAACAATATAGCCCATAAAAAAGGCTTTTTAATAAATAAAACAGACATAGACTACCATAGAGTAGCAAGATTATTATTTAACGACTTCAGAAACGGAAAATTAGGAAACATAACATTAGAGATGCCCTAACCCCATTTTTCTGATTGTATTCAGAAAAATGGATGGTAGGTCATTCGCAACGAATTCCCAAAATATGCGAGCAAAGGGAGCAAATATTTTGGTGAATGAGACTGCGAGATGCCCTAAAGGAGAATAATATGCTTAAAGTAGAACAAGGACTGTGGGACAAGGGATATAATTACATAGCATGCATAGATGAAGTAGGGAGAGGCTGTTTAGCAGGCAGCGTTGTAACCTGTGCAATTATTATGCCCAAGGGTTTACTGATAGAAGGCGTTAATGATTCCAAAAAACTGACGGCTAAAAAAAGAGAAGAATTATTTGATATAATTATAGAATCATCTTTGGGATACGGTATTGGAGAATACGACTGTAAAAAGGTTGATGAATATAATATTAAAAATGCAACAAAGCTTGCAATGGTACAAGCTGTCGAAAACATAAAAGACAAAGAAGGAAACAAAATAGTTCCTGATTATATTCTTGTTGATGCCGAAAAGCTTGACATAAATATACCGCAGTTTAATATAATCCACGGAGATGCGATTTGTCACGGAATAGCAGCAGCATCAATAATTGCAAAAGTAACCCGTGACCGACAAATGGAGCTGTTACATATTCAATATCCGGAATATAATTTTAGTAAAAATAAGGGGTATGGTACAAAAGAGCACATTGAAGCCCTGCTTGAATACGGTCCTTCCGAAATACATAGAAAATCATTTGTTAAAAAAATTCTTGATAAGAACCAGCAGCTGAGCTTCCTATAATATCGGCGACGTTTTTTATTTAAGTAAAAATGAAGTTATTGGAATGAATTAGAAATACAGATAGAAATATAAGGCATTGAGAGTCACGATGCCTTATTTTTATTTATCAATAAAATATTATCGAAAAACAATAAAAATTTATTGACATGCAAAAATATCTGCTATAATTAGAATACAATAATAAATTTTGGAGGATTTTATGTACCGGAAAAGCATAGTTCATTATATGACTAAAATTTGCATTGATATTTTGTTTATAGTGGCAATTATTTGCTGTATTTTGGTTCCATTTTCTTCGTCTTGGCTGTTTCAGTATTTTGGAATAGTTGGGGCAAATACTATTTTCATTAAAGCAATATTATTAGCTTCAGGTATTTCTTGTACATATATTTTATGGCAGTTAAAAGTTATCTTTAAAACTCTAATGAATGGTAACCCCTTTATTCATGCCAATGTTACTTGCCTTAGGAAAATTGCTCTTGCTTGTTTGGTTATATCCTTTATTTATTTAATAAAAATGATAGTAATGCCTACAATTTCAACAATTATAATAATCGTTATATTTATTGTTGCATGCCTCTTGTGTTTAACCTTGAAAGATTTGTTCAAGCAATCTATCTATTATAAAGACGAAAATGATTTAACGGTGTAGGGGGTGTATTATGGCTATAATTATACAGCTTGATGTCATGATGGCTAAAAGAAAAATAGGACTTATGGAATTAGCTGAAAAAATCAATATTACACCTGCTAATTTATCAATATTAAAGAATAACAAGGCAAAGGCTATTAGATTATCAACCTTGGATGAAATATGCAAGGCTCTTAATTGCCAGCCCGGTGACATTCTTGAATATGTGGAGGATGAAGATGGAGCAGAGAATTAAATCAAAATTATCTTTATATGGAATTGTTTCAGCTTTAACATTTATTTATTTGATACTTACAAATAATCCGGGAATAAGTGCTCCTGTATTCTTTGTAATTCAATTTGTTATTTTGTTTTATATTGCTAAGAATAGCGGGGGATTAGTCAATATCAAAGGATTATTTATGATGATTCCGATTTTTATAATATCTTTGAACAACTTCATCAGTGCAAATTATATGATGATGCCCACAAATTTTCTAGCTCTTGTATTTTTGTACAGCAGTATGTTTTTACTGTTGGGAAATAAATTAAATTTTTTAAAATTAAGAATATCAGAAGTTTTTAAAATTATTGTCAATATTTTTGAGCCAATCATCAATTTTACAGTTCCATTTAATTGGATAGCAGAAAGGTCTTATAATAAAGAAAAAAACATTCTTGCAAAGAGAATAATAATAGGAGTTTTAATATCAATACCATCCGTTATATTTCTTGTTATGATGCTTTCTAAGGCAGACTTGGTTTTTTACAACAGTTTTATTATTTTAAACAATTGGTTTAGAAATCTTTTTGAATTCATAAATATCTTCAAAATAATAGTAGGAACATTTGCAGGATTCTACCTGTTTTCACATTTATATTCAGTTTTTATGAAAGATGATAACAGCATTGCAAATATTATCAGTAATAAAGTTTATACTGCCAAGAAAATTAAAGGCGATATAATTGTTTTTAATATATTACTTATGTCAGTATTAGCTGTTTATACAATTTTTATTGTTATACAATTTAAATATTTGTTTTCCGGCGGAATTCTTCCAAATGGTCTTAACTATTCCGAATATGCCCGACGCGGTTTCTTTGAACTTGTGGTTTTGAGCGTATTGAACATAGCCTTAATATTGTTGACCACATATTTATTGAGTGACAAAATTTATGAAAATAAAAATAAATGGGCATTATTTACTAAGCTTATGCTTATATATCTTTGTGCAACAACCGGGATATTGCTTGCATCTTCTTATTACAGGATGTCTCTTTACGACAGTGCTTACGGTTTTACCAGATTAAGAGTATTGGTTTATATATTCTTGTTCTTTGAGACAGTAGGGTTGATAGCAACTTCTGTTTATATTATAAAGCATAATTTTAACATATTGGCTGTTTATGCTGCTGTTGGGCTTACATTTTATTTAACTTTAAATATTATAAAGATAGATGAAATAATTGCCAAAAGAAATATAGATATGTATATAAGCGGTCAGGCAGAAGAAATTGACATCGACTATTTAATGAATTTATCACAGGATGCACTACCGCAAATTATAAGGCTCTCTGAGAGTGATGTTCAAATAATGACAAGAGTTAAAACAATAAATTACCTGAAAGATATGAGTGCGTATTATGCCCAAATGGAAAATAATTGGCAGAGCTACAACTTGACAATCGAAAAGAACAAAGATTTAATGAAATCTAGTAATTATAAATGGCAGTAGCAAAGTGAAATTATTATGAAAAAGTTGAAGTTTATTCTATCTGATTTGTTATTATTATTAGGTATTGAAATTTTTCTTAGCCCCTTTATTTTGTATTGGTTTATTCATGGCGATTATGAAAGGTATATATGGATAATTAACGGACCTTTCCCTTTTAACTGCTTTGGGGGAGGTCCCTTTCAAATGTTAATGTATGTTTCATTATTTATAATTGGAGCAATACTGATAATTGTTTCATTGATTATTAGAAGGAAGCATTATGGAGGAGTGTAATGATTAATTTAACTATATTTCTACTGAAGGACTGATATTTTATAACATTTACTTTTATCTATTAATATGGTAATATAGTGGAAAGGAAATATTACAAATTATTGGAGGATAATATGATATCACAAGAAATGATTAAATTAGGCACGCAAAGATCTGTTATCAGAGAATTATTTTCGTATGGTTTGCAGAGAGCAGAAGTTGTCGGAGCAGAAAACGTTTTGGATTTCAGTATAGGAAACCCAAGTGTACCGGCTCCCAAAGAAGTGCAAGAAGCCATCATTGACATTGTGAAGAATAACGACCCAATGGTTTATCACGGATACAGCACATCGCAAGGACATGCCGGCTGCAGGAAAGCAGTGGCCGGAAATTTAAACAAGAGATTTAACAAATCCTATACATTGAATGATATATTTATGACTTGCGGCGCTGCAGCTTCATTATGTATTACTTTCAGAGCTTTGACAGCAAGTGCTGATGATGAAATTATTGTCTTGGCCCCTTATTTTCCTGAATATAAAGTTTTTGTTGAAGGACAGGGAGCAAAGATGAAATTGGTTCAAAGCAAAAATGACATGAGACTTAATTTAGAAGGAATTAAAGAAGCTGTTAATAAAAATACTAAGGCCCTTCTTATAAATTCACCAAACAATCCTTCAGGAGTAGTGTATTCAAAAGAAGAAATAAAGGAATTGTCAGATTATTTAAAGAAAATGCAAAATGAACTGGGGCAGACAATCTATTTGATTTCCGACGAGCCCTACAGAGAATTGGTGTTTAATGACGAGCCGGTTCCTTTTATTCCGGACTATTATGACAATACAATTATTTGTTACTCATGGTCAAAATCATTATCATTGCCCGGAGAGCGTATAGGGTATGTCTTAGTAAACGATAAATGTGAGGATAACAAAACTGTAATGGCTGCTGTGGGAGGAGCTGCAAGGTCTCTTGGTTATGTATGTGCTCCTACACTTTTCCAGCTTGTTATTGAAAAATGTATTGATGTCAAACCAAATTTGGAAGTATACAGGAAAAACAGAGACATTCTTTATGATGCATTGACAGAAATGGGATACAATGTTGCCAAGCCTGATGGTGCGTTCTATTTATTCATAGAAGCCCCAAATGGAGATTCAAAAGAATTCTCGGATAAAGCAAAAGAACATGATGTCTTGGTAGTACCGGGAACCGGCTTTGGAACAGATACACATATAAGACTTTCGTATTGTGTGGATACCGAAAAATGTGAAAAAGCATTGATTGTATTTGAAAAGTTAATTAAAGAGATTAAATAATATAATATAATTAAGAATGGCGCTATGCGCCATTCTTCATTTCTACTTCTTCCATCGTCATTTACAATTTTAATTATAGTTTTCTTATTCCTAAATAAAAGAATGTTGCTGTTAACAAAAATGATAAGAAATCTGCGAAAGGTGCTGCGTATAGTATCCCTTCCACACCCCAGAGTCTAGGGAATATTATGATAGCAGGCGTTAACAAAATCAACTGCCTTGTAAGGGTTAATAACATTGCAGATTTAGGTCTGCCTATAGCTTGAAAGAAGTTTGAACCTACTATTTGAAAGCCTACTACAGGGAAACATAAAAACCATGCAAATATTGCAGATTTCCCAAATTTTATTAATTCCGTATTCCTGTTAAATAATGATATCAATTGTACAGGAAACAACCTTGTAATAATAAATCCAAAGGAAACAATTATTGTCGCTGCCTTTATTGCTAACTTTGCTGCATCCTTTACTCTTTCATAATTTTTGGCACCGTAGTTATAGCTGATAATTGGCTGGACACCTTGGTTTAAGCCAATAATCGGCATTATCAGCAGAGTTTGTATGCTGTTTATAACTCCCATTCCGGAAACAGCAATATCACCGCCGTAAAATACTAAATTTTTATTAAGTATTGCATTTAAAGCACTTGTTGCCAATTGAAGAGAAAACCCGGGCAGACCTAAGGTTGTAATTTTACCTGTCAAATTTGATTTAAGCCTCAAATATTCAATTTTTAATTTATTTCTGCTATGTTTTCCGATAAAATATGAAGTAACCCATAAGAATGAGAAAAATTGAGAAATAATAGTTGCCAAAGCTGCTCCTGCCATTCCCATTTTAAAACCATAAATAAATATTGGATCTAAAATAATATTAGTTCCTGCCCCTAAAAACATAGTATACATGGCTAATTTCGGATTTCCGTCAGCTCGTATAAAATGGTTCATACCAATACTTACTATGTGAAAGGGTGCTCCGAATGCAATTATTTTCATGTATTCCATAGCATAAGGAAGGATTGCTTCGCTGGCACCAAAGAAAAGCAATATAGTTTCTAAGTTAATACGCACTATTATTGCGAAGAGTACTCCTGCCAAAATAAGCAGTGAAAATGTATTGCCTAAATAATTTTCGGCTTCCGTATAATTTTTTCTTCCTAAATTTATCGAAAAGTTTGTGGCACCTCCAACCCCAAATAAAACTCCCAGAGCCAAGAATACTATCATTATGGGAAATCCTACCGTAATTCCTGCAATTCCGTCAGTACCTATATCAGGGCTGTTGCCTATATATATCCTGTCAACAACATTGTATAATGCGTTTATCATCATGCCCGTAATAGCAGGTATTGAAAACTTAAATAAAAGCTTTGATATTTTTTCTGTGCCTAATGGATTTATGTAGTCCAATTTTGCCTCCGTTTATGTTATTAATAGTGATATTATACTATAAATTTTTATATATTGAAACAAGAAGATTTGAGCAATAAAAAATAAAACAATTGATAATAATGCAAATTTGTGTTATTCTTCGATTAAGCGGTGTTCCGGAAAATGTTTTTTTCCGGTACGCACCGCTATGTATTATATGAGCTCCTTGAATTGCAGAATTTAGATTAGTATATGGAGGATGTATGAAAAGAAGTGACGGATATTTATTAAAAGACTTGAAACCTTTCGAGAAAATAATACCTTATGTCATGGAAAAAAGAAGCGATGCTCAAAATTTTTCTAAGCAGATTTTTCCGGCGGAAAGTATTGATAAATATATTTTAGAAAAAAAGCAAAGCGGTTATAGTTTTAGTTACATGCATGTTTTCATAGCCGCTTACGTAAGAGTGATTGCAGAAAGACCGCAGCTTAACCGTTTTGTAATGAACAATCAAATTTATCAGAGAGAAAAAATTTATGTTTCAATGGCTGTAAAACGTTCACTTAGAGATGACGGGGAAGAAACAACCGTAAAATTTGAATTTACCGGAAAAGAAACTATTTTTGAAATTGCTGAAATTATAGATAAAGACATTGCTAAGGCATTATCCTACAGTGAAGATAATAATACCGACAAGCTTGCTGAAAGAGTAATGTCGATGCCCGGGTTTGTGAAGAAATTATTGGTTAGAACTCTAAAAGCGATGGATAAGTATAACTTACTTCCAAAAAGTATTATTGATGCCAGCCCCTTTCATACCACAATGTTTTTTACTTACTTAAAGTCAATAGATACTCAGTATATCTATCATCATCTTTATGATTTTGGAACAACAGGCTTATTTGCTGCATTAGGCAAGACAGTGAAGATTCCGATAGTAGAGAATGACCAGGTTGTTGTTAAAAAATGCTGCGAAATAGGCTATACAATGGATGAAAGAATATGTGACGGTGTGTATTATGCAAGGTCCTTTAAGCTCTTTGAGAAATATATCAGCAATCCTAGATTATTGGAATCAGAGCTTATTCAAAAAGTTCCAAAAGACCAAAAAGTTAAAAAGGCATTTGCTTAATAAGAATCCGGACGTGGAAAAATAGCAGTCTCTATGGTAGAGAGGCAGAATAACTAAGAGGAGTTAAAAAATGAAATATACAATTGAAAAGTCTGTGTTTGAATTAAATCCTAATATAAAATTCGGAATATTAATAGGCAATAACATTAGAAATTCAGAGACAAGGCCTGAGGATGAAGAAAGGCTGAGAAGAGCAGAAGCCAAATTCAGAAATAAAGTTAAGCCTGATGAAATTAGGGATTTGATAAATGTGAAGCTGTACAGAGAAGTTATGAAAAATTCAGGTATTAATCCAAATAAATATCTTCCTTCCGTAGAAGCAATGTTCAAAAGAATAGCAAAAGGCGGACAGCTGCCGGTTATAAATGCCTTAGTCGATTTATGCAATGCAGTATCCATAGAAAGAGGAATATCCTTAGGCGGGCATGATTTAAAAGATATTCATGACGATTTAGAGGTGCGTTACAGCAGAAAGGGAGATGTGTTTTTACCTTTCGGGGCTGAAAACTATGAGGATGTTGAAGAAAAGGAGCTGATATTCACAAGCGGCAACATAGTCCAGACATATAAATGGCTTTGGAGGCAAAGCGAATTAGGAAAGCTTACTCTTGAAAGCACTGACGTATTTTTCCAGCTTGTAGGGTTTGATTATGAAGAAGGCTCATCCCTTTATGACGCTATGAGCGATATAGAATATTTAGTAATTAACAGGTTTCATGGTACCTGCAGGAAATATCTTGTAGATATAAGCAATCCATCCATAGAATTTTAAATCTTCAATTTAGGCAGTTTATTTTCTGTAAAGGAGTTTTTATGAATAAAAAATTTAACTATGGATATCTTGTAGCGGTTGTATGCTTTATTATTGCATTTTTTTATGTTGGGAGTGCTTATAATACAGGCAGTCTGTATGTTGTTCCGGTAACCAATCACTATGGTTTTGCCAGAGCTGAATTCTCGTTGATTTTCAGTATTATATCAATTTTCATGATTTTTGCCAGTCTTTCTTTTGTGAGATTATACAGACGCTTAGGTATCAAAAACTTAGTTATCTTGGGAGCCATTTTATGTGTTTTGGCTTTCTTTGTTTATTACAAATCGACTAACCTTATTCAATTTTATATAGGCGCCGTCTTGTTTGGAATAGGAATAACGTATACAAATTTGATGACCTTTGCCCTGCTTATAAATAGCTGGTTCACTGAAAACAGGGGGACGATCTTAGGTTTGATTTCTGCAGGAAGCGGATTTGGCGGGTCTGTTATGAGTCCTGTACTAGGTTACCTTATATTGACTTACGGCTTTAAACAAGCTTATTTATTAACTTCGATTATTTTGTTTGTTTTGATTATTCCGATTGCTTTATTTATCAAAGAAAACCCTGTCGGATATGCAACAAATAGTGAAGAAAAATTAAATATTAAGAAAAAAACAACCGGGCAGTTATTAAAAGAGCAAAGTGTAATAATAGGTCTTGCCGTTATATTTTTAATGGGTTTCTCAATGGTGCCATGGCTTCATATTTTTCCGTCTCATTTAATAGACAGGGGATTAAATGAATTATTTGCTTCTAAAATATTAGGCGGAGTTTTATTTATTATGGCATTGTCAAAGATTTTAGTCGGTGCTGTTTATGACAGAATTGGAATTAAGTTTGCTATCGGTATTTGCTTAGTATCTTTTGTAATAAGCTCGGTTCTTTTGCTTATTGTTGACAGTGAGTTAATAGCGTGGTTTTTTGCTGCATTATTTGGCATTTCATTAAGTTCTCAAACAGTGTTATTACCCTTGTTCATTTCAGCTTTTGCAGGGGATGAATATTTAAGTGATATTATCGGGATAGCATCTGCTTTGGCTGGAGCAGGTATAGCTATTGGAACTCCTATAATTAATCTTACATATGATTTAACTGGTTCAAACGATATGATTTTAATTGCATTCACAATCCTTGGTATTTTTAACATGCTGCTTACTATTATTGCATTAAAAAAAGCAAAGAATTCCAAGATTCAGGAGACAGACATTTGAATTCAGTATAAAATCCTTATCACTATTCTTTACCATGCATCATAAGGCATGGTTTTTTTTGATGAAAATGAAACGCTAGCATAATTTAACAGTAATGAGAATTAGTGCTATTATTAATTTAATTATTGACGGTAATAATATATATTATAAAGGGGTTGGTATTGGAGGCGGGTTATGAATAAGATTATTACCATTGTATTAGTTTTTATGTTAATGATAGTGTCATCATGCTATAAATTTGAAGAAAATCCTGAGAATGGGGAGCAAAATAACAATGTAAACGAGAATATTGAAAACACTGATGAAAGCAACGAAAATGAAAACAATATAAAAATAAATGCTGATAATAACAATATTGAAAAAAATGATGAAGGAACTGATATTGAAAGTATTAGTGAAAATGATGATTTAGAAATTGAAGCGGAAGCAGTAATTCACGAAAATAATGTTAGAATAGTATATCCGAACGGCGATATTTACGAAGGTGAAATGAAGAATGGAATGATGGACGGATTCGGCATTTATACCTATGTAAACGGTGATGTTTATGAAGGAGATTTTAAGGAAAATAAACCTCATGGTCATGGAAAATTAACATCACCAAATAATTTTGTATATGAAGGCGGAATGAAGAACGGAATGATGGACGGATTCGGCATTTATACATATTCTAACGGGGATGTTTATGAGGGAGAGTTTAAAGAAAATTACCAGCATGGACACGGCAGATTTACCGTGCCGAATAAATATGTATATGAAGGTGAATTTAGAGATGATTTTATAAACGGTCATGGAGTAACCATATATGCAAACGGCGATAAATATGAAGGTGAATTTGTTAACGGCATGAAGGAGGGGTTAGGAACATATACCTATTCAAACGGGAATAAGTTTGTCGGGAAATATAGGGATGGGAAAAAGGAAGGATCAGGGGTTTTATATTATATAGATGGAACTGTTGAAGAAGGATATTGGGAAAATGATATTTTTGTCGGCAGTAACGAACAAAACAATGAAATAAACCAAATAATAGAAATAGAAAATTAAAACAAATAAAAACCGGCGATAAAGCCGGTTTATATGCAGTTTATTCTACAATTATCCTGTAATCTTGTTTTTCTAATACTTCACCTATTAACGCATAGGGTGTTTTGCTTTTTTTAAGTTCATCAAGAAGTAATTGAGACTTGTTTTTTTCTACCGATATCAAAAGTCCTCCCGATGTTTGCGGGTCACAAATGCAGTCGATTATTTCCTGAACTACCGTCTTAGAAATTTTAACTTGCTCCTTAATATATTCCATATTTTTATAAGCTCCGGCAGGGATAATACCCATTCTTGCCAAGGATAAGGCTTCTTCAATAATCGGTATTTTAGAAGAATTAAATTTAATGGTAACATCGCTACCGACAGCCATTTCATAGGCATGACCGAGCAAACCGAATCCGGTTATGTCTGTACAGCTGTTTACACCGACTTTCATCATAGCATCCTTAGAAAATTTGTTTAATTCAGACATGGTAAGGACAGCGGTTTTGTATCCTTCTTCACTTACTAAGCCGGCCTTTATGCCTGTATTTAAAATCCCCAATCCCAAAGGCTTGGTAAGAATCAGACAATCTCCCGGCTTGGCATTGCTGTTGGTAACCACATCCTTGGGATGTATAAATCCAGTTACGGATAATCCGTATTTCGGCTCATTATCTTCCACTGTATGGCCGCCGATAACCAGGGCATTAGCTTCCTTGACTTTATCATGCCCACCTTGAAGAATACTTTTTATAACTTCCTTAGGTAAGTCTAGGGGAAAGCATGTGATATTTAAAGCTAACTTGGGCTCGCCGCCCATTGCATATACATCACTCAGTGAATTTGCAGCAGCTATTTGGCCGTACACATAGGGGTCATCAACAACCGGTGTAAAGAAATCCAAGGTTTGCACCAAGGCAAGCTCCTCGCTTATCTTGTAAACCGAAGCATCATCCGAAGTACTCATTCCCACAAGAAGATTTTCATCTTTATCATAGTTTAAGTGACACAATACTTGTGCCAGGACATCAGGTCCAATTTTAGCTGCTCACCCGGCACTTTTAGTCATTTGAGTTAATTTTATTTCATCTGAAGACATATTTTCACTTCCTCGTATTTTAATATTTCCAATCTGTTAAAAAATCCTTAAAAGCTTCTACTAAAGGGGAGAGGGTTCTATTTTTGTTGTGAACAAAATAAAAGCTTCGTTTTAAATTTAAGTCTTCTATTCTAAAGGCTTTAACCAGTTTCAAATCAATTTCGTTTTTAACTGCTATCTTAGAAATAAAACTTACACCCAATCCGAGTTCAATCATTTTTTTAATCATTTCATTGCTGTCAATGAAAGAAATGATGTTTAAACTATCTATATCAATACCTTTTTCTGAAAGTCTCTGCTCAATTAATCTTCTGGTACCCGACCCTGTTTTTCTTAAAATAAATTTTTCCGAAAGCAAGGTATTAATATCCAAGTATTCATTTTTAACGGAAGGGTATTTATTGTAAGGTGCGCAAAAAATAAGCTCATCTTCATAAAAATCGATATATTCCAATGATTCTGAATAATACTTTGCTCCTACGATACCATAGTTTAGTTTTCCACCTAATATATTATCTATTACATCTTTTGAATTTTTGTGGGTTATTGAAAAAGATACCTTGGGATATATTTTTAGAAAGTCTTTAATTATGTAAGGTAGAATATATTCTTCCGGTATTGAGCTTGCGCATATTTCTATTTCACCTTCAACTCTGCAGTCATGTTCCGAGATAGAAAATTTAGCTTTGTCCCTAATGTTGATAAGCTCGACGGCATATTTATAAAAGAGCTTTCCGGAATCCGTCAAGGTAATTATTTTGCTGGTTCTGTCCAAAAGGGTTGTATTCAGTTCTTTTTCTAAATTCTTAATATTATTGCTTACAGTAGGTTGTGTTGTATAAAGTTCTTTAGCAGCTAATGAAAAACTGTTATTCTTTACTACACTTATAAAACTTTCCAGTTGGTTGAATTCCATACTACCTTCCTTTATGACAAGGGGACGGGGGTACTGTCACCTTGCAGCTTCTTATTATTTATTGGCAATTTTATTAATACAATCTATTGCATAATCTATTTCCTTTAAAGTTGTAAAATGGCTTAAAGAAAAGCGAACCGTACCTTTAGGGAATGTTCCCAATGTTTTATGAGCGGATGGGGCACAGTGCAAACCGCTTCGAGTCATTATTCCAAAATCCTTGCTAAGTTCATGTGCAACAAGACCGTTATCATTATGTATAAAATCAATCGATACTATGCCTGTTCTGTCAGTGCTTGTTTTTTTACCGATTAATTCAATATTTTTAATATTAAATAAACCCTCAAAGAATTTATTTATAAGGTTTATTTCCTTATCCCTAATATTGTTAACACCTTGGTTAAACAAGTACTTCAATGATGCATTCAATCCGTAAATGCCCGGAATATTTAAAGTTCCTGATTCAAACTTATCAGGCATATAGTCGGGCTGTATTTCTCTATCCGACAGACTACCCGTGCCGCCTTCAATCAAGGTGGTTATTTCATTGTTGATTCTGTCATTAACTATAAATCCGCCTATTCCCTGAGGACCCAGTAAACTTTTGTGCCCTGTAAATCCAATTGCATCTGCATTTAATTTATTTATGTCGATATCAATAGACCCTGCTGTTTGAGCGCTGTCTATTATAAAGAATAAATTATGTTTCCTGCAAAGTTGTCCGACTTTTTCTAAATCTAAAATAGTTCCGCATACATTTGAAGCATGAGTCATTATTATGGCTTTAGTATTTGGTTTAATGGAGTTTTCCACATCTTCTATACTTAATTCTCCTGTTTTACTGCACAAAACTTTTGTATATTCAACCTTATTAAGTGAATTTAAGGGTCTCATAACAGCATTGTGCTCCATAGAAGAAACTATTACATGGTCCTTTTCTTTCAATAATCCTTTGATAAGCACATTCATGCTTTCGGTTATATTTTTAGTGAAAATTACATTTTCAGGCTTATTAAAACAGAACAATTCACATAAGAGCTCCCTGGTTTCGTAGATTATGTTTTCAGCTTTAAAAGATGAACTGTAAGCTCCTCGATTAACGTTTGTTCCCACATTTAATATATAGTCTGACATACTTTCCGCCACACCGGGTGCTTTAGGAAAAGAGGTGGCTCCATTGTCCATATAGACATATCTCATAGTATAGTCCTCTAATATATAATTTCTTATTTTATTCTAAACAATATTATTTTAACATATGGTATATATTTGTTCAATTAAAGATTTTAATAGGTTGCATTAATGCTTTATTATATAAATTTTGAAAATGTTTATAATTCAAGGTTTTCTATTTTAATATCAGTAATATTAATAGTTGCTTCTCGAAGCATTGTAAAATTCTATACATATTGTTTTAAGCAATTTTCCGTCATATAATCTTATTGTTAATTTATTAATTATTAATAACAGGAGGAGAGCTTATGAGTGATAAAAAAGGAATTATTATTGCAGGCGGAGCAGTCGGAATAATATCAGTACTGCTTGTATATTTTGGGAATCCTGCAAATATGGGCTTTTGTATAGCTTGTTTTTTAAGAGATATTGCAGGGGGATTGGGATTACATAGAGCAGATGTCGTTCAATACATAAGACCTGAAATTATAGGTCTTGTTCTTGGAGCATTTTTAATATCCGTTAAAAATAAAGAATTCCAAACAAAAGGCGGTTCATCACCGTTTACCAGATTTATGATAGGCATAGCAGTTATGATTGGCGCACTAATATTTTTAGGATGCCCGCTAAGAATGGTTTTAAGGCTTGCGGGAGGAGATTTAAACGCTTTATTCGGAATTGCCGGCTTTGTTGCAGGAATATTTGTAGGGGTTATTTTCTTAAACAAAGGGTTTAATCTTAAGAGAAGCTATAAAATATCAAAAACCGAAGGCTATATTTTCCCGGCTGTAAATATAGGACTTTTAATACTTCTTATTGCTTCACCCAGCTTTTTGTTCTTTAGTGAAAAAGGTCCCGGCTCAATGGCTGCACCTATAATAATGTCGCTGACGGCAGGCCTGATAGTTGGTGGATTAGCTCAAAAAACAAGATTGTGCATGGTCGGCGGAACTCGTGATATGATACTTTTTAAAGATATGTATCTTTTATCGGGATTTATTGCTATACTGGTATTCAGTTTTATTGGAAATTTAGCTTTCGGATTTTTCAAATTGGGATTTGCTGAGCAACCTATTGCACATACTGACGGCCTATGGAACTTTTTAGGTATGGCAGTAGTAGGTTGGGGCTCGGTATTATTAGGAGGATGTCCGCTTAGGCAATTAATACTATCAGGCGAAGGCAATACAGACTCTGTTATCACTGTAATGGGAATGCTGGTTGGAGCGGCTATAGCACACAATTTCGGATTAGCTTCAAGTGCAGCAGGAGTAACTGCTAACGGAAAGGTTGCCGTATTTATATGTTTTGCATTATTAGGTATTGTTTCATTTTTAAATTCAGAAAGCTTAGTAAAAGCAGGTAATTTATCAAAAGCAAGTAATTAAGGGGAGGATTATATGAAAAAAATAGATACATGCGGCATGAGCTGTCCTCAGCCTGTATTAATGACTAAAAAAGCATTGGAAGAAAGTCCTGAAGGATTGGATATAATAGTAGATAACAATACGGCTAAAGGGAATGTGGAAAGATTCTTAAAAAATTCAGGCTATAAGGTAATCATAACAGAAAATGAAGATAATTACATATTAGAGGCAAGGAAATAATGACATATACTGTTTTGTTTTTTACGCATTCAGGAGCCATTAAATTTAATAGAAAATGTAAGAAAAACAATATTAATTGCGAGCTTATGCCCGTGCCCAGAGCTTTGAGTTCTAATTGCAGTATAAGTGCAAAAATAGAGTATCTTGACAATATTGATAATTTAATTGACGATGAAATAGAAAAAATATTTTTAACTCAAAATAATATAAACAAGCTTATTTTTGAAGCTGAATAGAAAGAGGGGGACTGACCTTTGTGATTATATAACACAAAGGTCACTTACTCTTAAGCTCTAATACTTTTTTTGCTATATCTACAGCACCTCTTGCATCTTTAGAATAGTAGTCAGCATTGATTGCCAAAGCATAATCGGGATTTAATACTGCACCTCCAACCATAATTTTTAAGCGCGGGAATTCTTTTTTTAATTCCTGTATTGTAAAGTCCATATTTTTTACGGTTGTAGTCATTAAGGCAGATAAGCCCACCAGAGTAATATTTTCCTTTTTAACGGTTTCAACAATGTTTTCTATATCCACATCCTTGCCTAAGTCAATAACTTTGTAACCGTAATTTTCAAGGATAAGCTTAACTATATTTTTCCCTATATCGTGAATATCTCCCTTGACTGTTGCCAAAAGTATTTTTTTGTCATCAGTTATTTTTTCATTAATTGATTTTTCCTTAATTACTTCAAAAACTATTTTGGAAGTTTCTGCACTTCTTATTAACTGGGGCAGAAATATTTCCTCTTTTTCATATTTTTCACCTACAATATCCAAGGCAGGTATCATGAATTCATTTACTATATCAAGCGAGTTATATTGCTCCAACATTTTTATAGAAACGTTTTTAGCTTCATCTTTTAGACCTTTTATAATAATTTCTTTTAAGTCGGTTTCAGATGAAGGAATATTGTTTTCATAGGATATATTTGTGTATGTCTTAATATAATCCTTGCTGTCCTTATCTTGATTGGCCAGTACCTTAAAGGACCTTACAACATCCATCAAAGACTTATTTGTTGAATCCGTAATAGGTGCATCCAAACCAAAACCTAAAGCCATAGATAAAAAAGTTGTATTTAATAAATTTCTCTTAGGCAGCCCAAAAGAAACATTGCTTGTTCCCAATACTATTTTTACATTATATTTATTTTTAATTAAAGGGATTGCTTTAAGTGTTTCCATTACGGCTTTCTGCTCGGCAGAAGCTGTAAGAACGAGCGGGTCTATCAGTATATTTTCTTCAGGAATACCGTATACTTTTGCTGTTTCAATAATATTTGTTGCTATTTCCAATCTTTTTTCAGAAGTTGCAGGAATACCTTCCTCATCTAGTGTTAAAGCCACTACCAAGGCCCCATATTTTTTTGCAATCGGAAATATTTTATCCATACTTTCTTTCTTGCCGTTTACAGAATTAATTATGGGCTTTCCGTTATATATTCTTGCGGCAGCTTCAATAACTTCATAATCAGCACTATCAATTTGAAGAGGCAATGAAACAACACTTTGCACTTCTTTGATTACCTTTTTTATCATCTCTTTTTCGTCAATACCGGGAAGTCCCACATTGATATCTAATATATCAGAGCCTGAGTCCTCTTGTTCTATAGCTTCTCTTACAATATAGTTCAGGTTATTTTCTCTAAGGGCTTCTTTTAATCTCTTTTTACCTGTCGGGTTAATTCTTTCGCCGATAATTTTAACTTCATCCCCTAAAAATACTGTCTTGGTCGATGAAGCAGCAGTCGCAAAATTCTTTTTTACGATTTTTATCGGTTTTAATCCATCCAATGCATTAACAATACTTTTAATATATTCAGGTGTAGTGCCGCAACATCCTCCAAATATTGCAACACCCTTTTTAGCCATTATATTTATTTCATGACTGTATTTTGAAGGGTCGATATCATAATAAGCAGTATTGTTGCGATATTTAGGCAGCCCTGCATTTGCCTGTACCATGATTGGTATTGAGCTGTATTTTAACAGCTCATCAACAATCGGCTGAAGCTGTTTGGGTCCTAAGGAGCAGTTAACGCCCAAAACATCGACGCCCAAACCTTCAGCCGTAAAAACAAATGATTTTACATCATTACCCGTAAATGTTCGACCCTTATCTTGAAAAGACATTGTTGCAAAAACAGGGAGTATAGAATTTTCCTTAGCTGCAAGAATTGCGGCTTTTAACTCATATATATCGGTCATCGTTTCAATAAGTATTAAATCTATACCTGCATTGACTCCTATTGTTACTTGCTCTTTAAATAAATCATAAGCTTCTTCAAAACTTAGACTTCCTAATGGGGACAGAAGGGTACCTATAGGACCGATATCTAAGGCCACATATTTTTCATTAAAACCTTCCGTTGCTTTTTTAGCGTTTTTTACACCTGCAGTTATTAATCCATCAACCGTGTATGAAGAATTTATTAATTTAAGCTTATTTGCACCGAATGTATTTGTAGTTATAATATTAGCTCCTGCATTTAAATATTCTTTATGAATATTATAAATAATTTCAGGATTTGTAATATTTAATTCTTCCGGCAGTTCACCTGTTTTTAATCCGGAATTTTGAAGCATGGTACCCATTGCACCGTCAAAAAACAAGAAATTCTCTTTTAATTTATTTAACACTTTCTATCTCCTTCCTTTGAAAAATTGCAGTTTCCAAATAAATTGCAGTCTATGCAGGATTTTTTATATATTTTACTGTCTTTAATAAAACCTATAAAAGCTGTCACCGATTTTCTCGGAATCAATATGTAAGAATCCAAAACAGACAAACCGATAAGCTTTTGGGCATTTAAGGCAGACAGTATTTCAGACTGATGGGAAATAGGCACATCTCCATAGCCGGGACTGTATCTATGTGTAGTATTAAATCCTTCCTTTAAAGCAATTTCCTTTATTTCAGCTTGAGCCACGTCACACAATGCTTCAATACAGGAAGTGGCACATGCATCAAATACAACAGCCTTTGATAAATTAGTCAGACTGTAATACCTAATCCTTTTTTCAACTTCAAAACCAAGGGTAGCAGCTATGACAGCCGATTTTTCACAGTTTTTAAAAAGGGTGTATAAGTCATTTGATTTGATATTTATCACATTTTCAAACGATATATTATTATTTTCCATCTTGATATCAAAGATTTTGTATACATATTTAAGTTCTGACAAATCTTTTAATTCAGCTATTGATTCATTAAGCAGTTTTGTGGTTTCTTTATCCACAGTTTTGCTGTTGTATCCCATATATCTCAAAGCTTCATCTTTATTAATTACAACTAAATCTTTTTTAATAAAATTTACTTTCATGTGTCAGTACACTCCTGATTGCAGAAATATTTTCTAATATTTTTTTTGCGGTGGAAGGTTTATTCATAGTATAAATATGAATGCCATCAACTCCCCAAGACAAAAGGTCTATTATTTGACTGACAGCATATGACATTCCTGCTTCTTTTAAAGCTTCCGGGTTATTTTCATATTTCTCTAGCAGCATTTTAAATTTATTAGGTATTGAATTACCTGTAAGATTTAATATCGTATTTATTTGGTTTTTATTAAGTATTGGCATAATACCGGTAAATATAGGCAAATCAATATTTTTCTTTCTTATTTTATCATAAAAATCATAAAACAAGTCATTGTCAAAAAACATTTGAGTTACCAAAAAATCTGCACCTGCTTCCATTTTTCTTTTAAGAAAATCAATATCATCATATAAACTTCTTGCAGCAGGATGTTTTTCCGGATAGCATGCGGCTCCAACACATAAATTTGAATTACTTTTTATAAATTCTATCAGTTCCATCGAATTTTTAAAGCCGTCAATTGGCGGGGATATCTTACAGTCTTTTGGGTAATCTCCTCTTAAAGCCAAGACGTTATGAACATTATTTTCTTTTATGGAGTTTAATATATTAATAATTTCCTTTCTTGCAGAAGTAATACAAGTAACATGAGCTATTGATGTTAAATTGTATCGGTTTTGTATATAGGATGATATTTCAACAGTTTTATCTTTAGTGCTTCCGCCTGCACCATAGGTAACACTTATAAAATCCGGGGCCAATTTATAAAGCTCATCTATAGCATTAAATATTGTATCTATCGGATAATCTGCCTTTGGCGGGAATATCTCAAATGATATTAAGGGTCTTTTTTCTGTAAACTTATCAATTATTTTCATAAATCCTCCTAATAAATAAAAAATCTTTCCCGACATTGGGAAAGAAATTGTCTTAAAAATCCTCATCTGCCGGTTTGAACCGCTGGAATTGGCACCATATACATAGATTGGTTGCCGGACTTCATCGGGCCAGTCCCTCCGTCACTCTTGATGAATTTATTAAATTATTAAGTCAAAGTATATAATTATTATCACCGAATTGTCAATAGATAAATTATATATTTTGTAAGCAATTTATTTTCTGATTCATAATATATTGTAAATATTAAATTTTTAAGGAGGATTATGATGTCTACAAGAATGGATTTTGTTCGACATTCATTAGAATTGCACCTTTTTTTTGCAAGAATAATGAAGGAACACTCTTTTTTCCTTGAAGTAGCATTTACCCCAAGGGATAGTAATTATACACAAAAAGCAGATGAATTCAGAAGAGAATTTGACAGGCTCTTAGGAGAGGTTGTATCACTTTCAAATGGAGTTGTAAGCAACAGCGTTCTTCAATCAGGAGAAGTTATAACCCCTTATACACAAAATGCTGAAGCAGCAACCTCGTATTTTACAGGAATAAGGATTCCCACAGAGCTTACGCAAATGGAAGCTAATTTGATGGGAGGCGGCTTAACCGGTTTCAACCCAATGATGGAAGAAAGGGTTTATTTATTAAACCAGAAAGCAATGGCATTAATATCAGATTTGATACAGTTTAAAAGCAATATATTGAGCAATGTTTTATCATGCAAGATGTTTACACTAAATTATCCCTTATTAATTGACCATATTATGCGTGAAGCTAAGCTGTATTTAACTATGATACAAAGGCTTCAAAACAGAGAGGTTGTTAATTTGCAGCAAGAAGCTGCGGAGCAAGAAATATTCTGGAACAGGATAATGGCAGAGCATGCCAAGTTTATAAGAGGGTTGCTTGACCCAACTGAAGAACAACTGTTTGAAGCAGCCAATAATTTTGGAAATGAGTTTGACCAACTGACGAGAGAGGCTGTAATGGCTTTGAATTCAACTGTGCCCTTGCAACAAGTTACAGAAGACAGTCTGGCGGCAACTCAGGCAATAAGGGATTTCAAGGTCCAAGGTACACAAGGGATACTGGACTGCAAGATTAAATCAATCATAATTCCGCTTCTCGGCGACCATACAATTCGTGAAGCAAATCACTTTATAAGACTTTTAAGAATGTATAGAAACATTTAGTATGAAATGGAAAGAGCACGGTGTAGTATCTGTAATGATACTGCACTATTTTTTTATTGACCCAAATAAGTTAATGATTGTAATAAAATGATATTCGGCTATAATATATGTAGAAAGGGCTGCATACTTATGTTTCTAAAATATCATAGCGGGTATAATTTATGTTATATTATAAAAGAGGAGAAAAATCATGAAATATGATGCAAAAACATTTGAAGAATATTTAGAAAAGTTACCTGAAGACAGGAAATATCCGTTTAAGAAACTAAGAGATATTGTAGCGGAAAATATCCCTAAGGGTTTTAAAGAGCGCTATTCAGACAGCTTTTTACAATTTGTTGTTCCTCATGAAATATATCCTAATGGGTATCATGTAAATCCAAAAGAACCTCTTCCTTTTATAGGCATAGCGTCTCAGAAGCATTTTATCGGGTTTTACCATTTAGGAATATATGCTTTTGATGATATATTAAAATGGTTTGTTGAAGAATGGCCAAAACATGTTACCACGAAGCTTGATATGGGGAAAAGCTGCATCAGGTTTAAAAAAATGGACCAAATTCCATATGAGCTGATTGCAGAGCTTTGTCAAAAAATAACCGTTGATATGTGGGTGGAAAAGTATGAAAGTTCCAGGAAGAAATAAATGGCAATTGGTGCCAGGCACCATTGGCTGAGGCACCATTGGCTGTTGGCTGGTACCAAAATCTAAAGGTTGGGTAATATATGGTATTTAAACATAAGAAAGATCCTCTTACCTTTCAAGGGAAGAAGAAAAGCAAAAAATATTTTGAAGGATGGTATTTTAAACAAGTATCATTTGATTTAAAGGATATAGTCAGTGTTATACCCGGTATTTCAATAAACAGTGCAGATTCTCATGCATTTATTCAAATTATATATTCATATGATGTCGATGGTTCTCAGAACCTTAAAACTCAATATTATAGGTTTTCTGTCGAAGACTTTAAAAGCACGGATAAACCTTTTAGTTTAAAAATAGGAAATAATACATTTAGAAATGAAGGTATAGAGTTTAATTTAAATAATGGTGAATTTTTAATAAAAGGAAATATATGTTTTTCAGATTTTACTAAAATTCATAGAAATATATTATCACCTGATGCAATGGGGTATTTTTCATACCTTCCTTTTATGGAATGCTATCATGATATTATTAGCATGAGCCATAAGCTGAAAGGTTTTATTTCGGTTAATAACAAGGTTATTGATTTTAATGAAGGTAAAGGTTATATAGAAAAAGACTGGGGTAGATCATTTCCTAAAGAATATATATGGCTTCAATCGAATCATTTTGAAGGAAATGAAGCAAGTATTATGTTCTCGCTTGCCCACATACCATTTATCGGAAGATCATTTCAAGGATTTATTTGTAATTTTATTATAAATAATCGTGAGTACAGATTTGCTACCTACAATAAAAGCAAGATAAAAAGCGTCAGTTATTCGGATGATTATTTAGAGATTGATATAGTTAAGGATAAGTTTGAGCTTAATATTAAAGCAGTTGTTTGCCGGGACTCAGGGGAACTAAAGGCACCGAGAAATGGTGCTATGGATATTTTAATCAAAGAAGGATTATCCGGTGCAGCAGAAATAAGATTATTAAAGAATTCGAAGGTTGTTTTTGAAGGAAAAGCAAATCCATGTGCTATAGAAATGATGTACAGAAAGGAATGATTTAAATGAGCAAAGTTATAATTCAAGAATGTAAAAACTATTCTGTAGATGATATAATGGGTAAAATAAACAGTGGTATTGAAAAATTAGGCGGATGGAAAAGGAAAAGGAGGATACAATGGAATTTGATATGTTGAATTTAATAATGAAAAGAAGGTCTATAAGAAAGTTTAAAGATGAAAAACTATCAGAAAAACAAATCCAAGAATTGGTTAATGCCGGAATCTTAGCTCCAACATCAAGGAACAATAAAGCGGTTGAACTTATTGTAGTCGATGATGCTGATACAATTCTTAAATTAAAGGATTGCAGGAATATGGGAACCAAAGGACTGCAGACCGCGCCTTGTGCAATTGTAGTTATCGGCGACAGTGAAAAAAGTGATGTATGGGTAGAAGATGCATCAATTTCAGCTTCCTACATGCAATTAAGAGCTGAAGACCTGGGATTAGGGTCGGTTTGGATACAAATGAGAAAGAGGGTAAGTGACAAAGACAGCTCAGAAAATGAAGTCAAAAAGGTATTAAATATACCTGAAAAGTATGGAGTTCTTTGTATATTGGCAATCGGCTACAAGGGTGAAAACAAAGAACCTTATAAGATAGATGATGTGGATAAAGGAAGAGTACATTTTGGAATGTATGGTAATTAGGAGAATAAAAAGTTTTGGTTAGGTACTAAGATACCCAAATAAAGGTGAGAGGCATGAGTTTAAAAGAATTAGACGATTATATTCTTGGCAACAGTGAAAAAATCGATATTTCAAATTATAATATTGCAAATGTTCATTTAATCGAATTAAATGATATAAAAGGAATAATTAAGAAACGAAACAGGAATTCACATAAGGGAACTTATGGCAAGGTTGGATTTATATCCGGCTCAAAGGGTATGGCAGGAGCTTGTGTTTTAAATCTTAATGCAGCTCTAAGGTGTGGAAGCGGACTTGTTAAGGCATTTATACCCGATGAAATATATTTTGTTGTTGAATCTATGGCCTTAGAAGCAATTACATGCACCTATGACGGTAATAATATTTCCTTCGAAAAACTCCAAGAAGAAATCATTGATTATTCCGATGTTGTTGCAACAGGTTCAGGCTGTACGAATATAAATGATTACGTTGAAATATTAAATTATTTATTGATTAACTGCAAACAGCCCTTGGTAATCGATGCAGAAGGAATAAACAAGCTTGATTTAATAAATTTAAAAAATCATAATCAGCCCCTTGTTTTAACTCCCCACTATGGAGAAATGGCTAAATTGATTAAAAAAGACATAAAATATCTAAGAACAGATATTATTAAAAAATCTATGGAATTTTCTATAGAGTACAAGGTCTATTTAGTTTTGAAAGGAGCAAGGACTGTTATTGCATGTCCTGACGGTCACTCCTATATCAGTACTACAGGAAATCCCGGAATGGCAACAGCAGGAAGCGGGGATGTATTGACGGGAGCAATAGCTTCATTTATAGGACAAGGGATTAATATTAAGAATGCATTGAAGGCGGCAGTGTATTTACATGGCTTAGCAGGCGATATAGGAGCAGAATTTATAGGGGAGTATTCAATGACTGCAGGGGATATTGTCAAATGTTTACCTTATGCTTTAAAAAAGCTGGTATAAATTGAGCCCGCACAAGGCGGGCTCTTATTCTATTTATGGATATTAAACTTATCAGCAGTTTGGCCTCCAGCCTATCACTGAATAAGGAATTGTAAATTCAACAATTCCGGTTGAGTAAGGTGCAATATCGTATTGCTGATAATAAATTGTAATGCCTGAAGGAGTAAGATAGAAACTGTCTTCATCAAAATTTTTAATAATCAAAGATTTGTAGTCATCAAAATATATATTTTGCTGGTTTTGTATAACTTCTGCTCGCTTTATCATTTCATTAATCAATAGATGTCTGTAGTCTGTTCCCGGTCTGAAGAAACTGTTCAGAGGCAGATAGGTTCCTAAACATAACTCCCAAGTATCTGAAGCCCTTACGGTGCTACCGTGTGCTCCTCCCGTAAATTCATATTTGTCATAGTACAGGCTTAAAAAACAATTTTCGTTATATGTTATTGAATAATCCATATAAGCTTCATACTCCCTAAACGGATAGCCCTTGTTTTGGGACTCTGTGTATGATTTTATTGCTTGTTTAAATAAATATTTGGCATATCTTTTAAAGTTACTTACGTCCATATTGATGCGAGTATTTATTTTGTATTCCGCCTGTAAGTTATATAAACTGATTTGCGGATATATAATTGTCAATTTAAGCATTTCGGTATTGTTATAGCTGAATGTTTTTCTGTATTCATACATGTTTATTTCTGCATTATAGCAATAATTTTTCATTTCATAACCCTCCTTGAATTATAATATGTGAGAATTATTTTATGGTTCAAAGATTGACTAACCCTATTTTTATAGTGATGGGGATACGCTCCATATTCGGGAATGCCCGTCTGGCAGGAGGAATGTCCCCAATCGGAATTTAATTGCCATAAACGAAAAATCCTTGTATAATTAAGAAAATACATTTCCGTATATAGAGGCATAGGATATGAGTTTAAAAATAATAGCAGGAAGAGCAAACACGGGAAAATCATCATTCATTTATGATGAAATTAAAACACAATCAAAAAATTCTAAAGCCAAGTTAATACTTATTGTGCCTGAACTTATGACCTATCAAGCTGAAAGCAACATTATTGAGAGATTTGATTTGCCCGGCATTATGAATATTGAGATTTTAAGCTTTAAAAGACTTGAGAGGAAGATACTTGAAGAAGTTGGAGGCCTGAAAATGCAGGATTTAAGTGTTTTCGGCAAAATCATGCTTCTAAAAAAAATATTTGAAGAAAATAAGGACAAACTTAAAGTTTATGGCAATTCATACAAGCAAAGCGGATTTTTAAAAGAATTTGAAGAATTGATAACTGAATTCAAACAAAACTTAGTTGAAGGCCAGTCATTAGTTCAAGCAGCTCAAGATATGGACGATGAAATTCTAATACGAAAATTATCGGATATTCAATTGATTTATTCTGAATTTATAGAAAGAACCAAAAATAAGTATTTTGATGAAGAAGATAAAACAAATCTTTTTATTTCTCTGATTAAAGAATCAGCATATATAAGAAACTCTAATATATGGATTGACGGTTTCGAAAGTTTTAACCGCCAAAGACTTCATTTAATTAAGAACCTTTGTGATTATTCAAAATCCGTAACATTATCATTAAATATCGATTCTTCTTATTTAGATAATTTAGAGGAAAAGGACGATTTTGAAGCCTTTAAAATTATTTATGATACATACCATACTTTAAAAAATTTTGATACTGATATAGAAATTATATCCCTAAGCGAAAACAAATCACCTTCAACTGAAATAAAAGCAATTGAAAAAAACATATTTTCTTTAAATATCGAAGAATATGAAAATAATACAGATAAAATAAATATTTTCTCTTCTTTAAATCCATATTCGGAAACACAAAAAACAGCAGCTAATATTATATCCTTGGTTCGGGACGAAAATTTAAGATGGAGAGATATAAAGGTTGCAGTTGGGAATATGGAAGTTTACGAAACAAATATAAAAAGAATTTTTTCTCAATTTGAAATACCATTTTTCTTGGATGTAAAAAGAGATATTTTAAACAACCCTTTAAGCAAGTATATACTTTCAATTCTTGATATGTTTATTTGGAACTTTAAACATGACAATGTTTTTGAATATTTAAAAACAGGATTTTCACCTTTAAACATTAACCAAGTTCAATATTTGGAAAATTATGCGCTGCAGTTTGGTATTGAGGGAGATAAATGGTTTAGAGAATTTAAGTCTTTTGATAAGGATGGCAATCAAATTACTGGTGAAAAGAATAACATTGAGCGGTACAGAAAATTATTTGCCGAAGATTTTGAAGTTGAAAGAAAAAAAATTCATAATCTTAAAACTGCCAATGAAATTACAAAACTAATATTCAAATATTTAGACAAACACAAGATAAAAGAAAAAATGGAGAAGGCTGTCAAAGAATTTAATAATGCTCAAAAATATGAGGAAGCAAGCGAATATTCTCAGTGCTGGAACTATGTAATGGAAATTTTTGAGCAGCTTTTATTGATTGGGCAGGATACCGAAATTTCTTTAAATGACTATAGAAAAATGTTGGAAGCAGGACTTGGAGAAGTTGAGGTAAGTATAATTCCGCCTGCTATCGACAAGGTTGAAGTGGGAACAATTGACAGAATTGCCGTTACAAAGCCAAAGGCGTTGTTTATTATTGGGGCAAACGACAGCAATCTTGATACTAAGAATACAGATAAGGGGTTATTATTAAACGATGAAAGAGATATCCTTCTTGAAAATGATGTAAGACTTACAAAAGGAGCAGATTATGACACCTTTAAAGAAAAACATATGCTTTACAAGATGTTTTCAAGTCCTTCCCATAGTTTATCCGTCAGTTATCCTCTCGGCTTAGAAAGCGGAGAAAGTTTGCAGCCATCATTATATATCGATATATTAAAGAAAATCTTTGTTTCTGTCAAAGAAAGCTCGGATTTAAGCATTTCCGATGAATTGGATTTGGTGTCAAACTACAGTGGAACCTATGATTATTTTGTAGAAAAAATGAGGAATTTTATAGATGGTTATGAAACGGATAATATTTGGAAGGATGTTTATGCATGGTATGAAAGGGAAGAAAAAGAAATTTTCGATATTATGGTTAAGGGTTTAAATTATAAAAATGCCATGAATTCTTTGGAGCCTGATATTGTAAAAAGAATTTATGAAAATAATATGTCTATGACGGTTTCTAAATTAGAAAGCTATGCTGAATGTCAATTTAAATACTTTATGGAAAATGTGCTAAAACCGAGAGAAAGAGCTTATCTAAAAATAGAATATTATGATTTAGGCAATATTTATCATTCAATAGTGGAGAAGTTTATTAACAAAATAAGTGAAGATAAAGAGGATATTATTATACTTGACAGGACAAAAGCAGAGGATGAAGCCGTAAAAATAACCGATGATGTTTTGTTGGAGCAAGCTGATAAGTTAACAGCAATTGATGCAAATCACAGAAACAAGTATATGAAGGAAAAAATAAAAAGAGTGATGAAAAGGACATGCTGGACAATTGTGCGGCAATTGAATTCGAGTGAATTCAGGCCAAAATTTACAGAGCTTCAAATTGATTTGGTAGATGAGAATGAAGAAAAAGCAAAAAAGGAAGTTTATTTACCTCCTATAGAAATACCTGTGGAAACGGATAAAATTAAGGAAGTGTTAAAACTTAGGGGTAAAATAGACAGAGTAGATGTTTTTGAAAATAACGACAAATTATATATTAGTATTATTGATTACAAATCTTCTCCCAATGATATAGACTTAGAAGATGCTCAAGAAGGAATTCAAGTACAATTAATTATGTATTTAAAAGCATTGCTTGATAAAGGCGAAGAACTGTTCGGTAAAAAGCCTTGTATAGGAGGTGTGTTTTATTATTATATCAGCGACCCTGTATACAAGGATAAGAATAAAGAAAAAGAGCCTGAAGAAGAAATATTCAAGAGCTTAAAACTTAAAGGATATGTTTTAAAAGACAAAGAAGTTATCAAGTATATGGATAAAAATTTAGGCAGTACTTCAAGTATCATACCGGCGGCTTTAAAAAGCGATGGAGAAATTCGCGATGACCGGACAAAAGCTTTGACGGAAGAGTCCTTTAATAATCTAATCGATACTGTTTATAACAAATGTAAAGATATGACTAAGAGTATTATATCAGGAAATATAAATATAAATCCTTACAAAAAAATTGACGGTAAAACTCCGTGTAAATACTGTGAATATATAAGTATATGCCAGTTTGACAAAACATTAGGGAATAACTTCCGTTTAATCGGTAATCAATTCAAAAATTTGAGCAATCTTTATACTGAGCACTAAGGAGGGGCTAAGAGATGAATTGGACAAAAGAGCAAAAGCGTATAATTGATTTAAAAAATTCTAATATATTAGTTTCTGCCGCAGCCGGTTCAGGGAAGACTGCAGTAATGGTTGAAAGAATTATTTCGCTTATAAAAAGCGGAGAAGATATAGACAGGCTTTTGGTAGTTACCTTTACTAAAGCGGCTGCTGCAGGGATGAAGCAAAAAATTCAAAAATCATTATTGAATGCTTATCAAAACAAGGATGGGAATATAAAGCATCTAAGAAAACAGTTATCCCTCTTAAACAGATCTATGATTACTACAATCGATTCTTTTTGCCTGGATGTTGTGAAGAAAAACTTCCATTTAATTGATATTGACCCAAACTTCAGGGTTGGCGACAAAAGCGAATTAAGTATACTTTTGCAGGATTCAATAGATGAAGTTTTGGAAGAAGAATATGAAAAAATTAATGGAAACGAAAATTTCAGAAAATTAGTTGAAGGATTTACCGGAAACAGGGGTGATGATGAGCTTAGTGAAATAATTCAGAGTACATACAGATTTATTCTAAGCTTCCCAGACCCCTTTGTATGGCTTTCACAAAGCGTTGATAAGCTTAATATTAAAGGAGAGGAACTGAAAAACTCAAGTTGGCTTAAAGAAATTAAAAGTTATATTATGCTTTTATTGGACGGTGCAAAGGGTTATATCAATACAGCTCTTGAAATATGCAATGAGCCTAAGGGTCCAAGACTTTATTTGGATACATTAAAAAAGGATATGGCTATTGTTGATAACCTTGTAAATCTTCTTAATAATAATATGGAAGAGTTCATGGAAGCCGTAAAAGGATTTAAAGCACCAAAAGCTCCGCCTTTTAAAGAAAAAGATAATCCTGACGTAGATATTGAAAAGCAAATTGAAGTGGGCGGTTCTAAAAACAATAACAGTCTGAGAGCCGGGTATAAAAGTATTATTGCTTCAATAAAGGAATTGTTGCCTTATGATTTGGATTATGACAAGTATTCCTTGGAAATTAATGAAATGTACGGCTCAATTGCCGCTTTGAAAGATTTAATAATAAAAACTGATAAAATTTACAAGGAAAAAAAGAATGAAAAATCCATAGCAGATTTCAATGATTTGGAGCATTTTGCATTAAATATATTAAGAAGTAAAAATGACAAGGGAGTATTTGAGCCTTCGGAAGCAGCCGAATATTACAGGAAAAAGTATAATTATATATTTATTGATGAATATCAGGATTCAAACAGTTTGCAGGAAGCAATCATCGAGCAAATCAAAAGAGAAAATAATTTGTTCATGGTAGGTGATGTTAAACAGAGTATATACAGATTCAGATTGGCAGACCCGAGTATATTCAATAATAAATATACAACCTACACCATGGACAGGGAAGATTTAAGCAATAATATTGTAGACAGAACAATCGATTTAAACAAAAATTTCAGAAGCAGAGATGAAATTTTAAAAGCTGTTAATTTCATTTTCAAAAATATTATGACAAAGGAATTAGGGGAAGTAGAATATAATGAGAAGGCAGCTTTAAACACGGGAAGTGAGTTTTTAACCCATAATCCTGTTGAACTTAATATTATTTATAAGAATACTTCTTTGGAAAACCAAGAGGGAGAAGCTGAAGCCGGTGAAGTGATAAAAAGTGAAGCAGAAATCGAAATTGAATCTATGGAAACAGCTGAATTGGAAGCTTTGTTTGCAGCAAAGAGAATAAAGGAATTAATAAAAGAAGAAACACATATTCCGGGAAAAACAAAGGGAAGGAAAATTGAGTACAAGGATATTGTAATTTTATTAAGGTCTGTAGTAAATTGGGCAGGCATATTTGAAGAAAGGTTTAACAAAGAAGATATTCCCTTTTACTATGATGGAGGAAAGGGATATTATGATGCTTTAGAGGTTAGAATTCTTGTAAATTTACTTAGATTAATTGATAATATAAGACAGGATATCCCGCTGTTAAGCGTTATGAGGTCACCTATCGGGAATTTTTCTACTGAGGAATTATTGGAAATAAGACTTAAACATCCTAATGAAAAACATTTCATAGATGCTCTTAATAAATATATTCTATGCGCAAAAGAAGAAGAGGAGTCTTTTCCCTTAGCTGATAAATTAAAAAATTTTAAAGAAAAAATATATGATTGGAGTTACAGAAGCAGGTATTCTCATCTTCATGATTTAATATGGGATATTTTGATGGAATCTGATTATTATAATTTTGCGGGAGCTCTTCCAAATGGAAGAATGAGGCAGGCAAATTTGAGAATGCTGGCTGATTTAGCATATGATTTTGAAAAAACATCAATGAAAGGTTTGTTTAAATTCCTTAGATATATTGAAAAAATTGATAAGGGTTACGATGACAGGGGACAGGCTAAAACATTGGGAGAAAATGACAATGTGGTTAGGCTTATGTCAATTCACAAATCTAAGGGATTGGAATTCCCGGTAGTAATTCTTTGCGGGCTTAACAAGCAGTTTAATCTGCAGGATACAAAAAATAAAATATTGTTGCATAAGGATTACGGAATTGCTCCAATGTATGTAAATGTCAATGAAAGATTTGAAAGAGAAACATTGGCAAGAACTGCCATTAAAATGAGAATAAAAAAGGAAAATATTTCAGAAGAAATGAGAGTTCTGTATGTTGCAATGACAAGGGCTATAGATAGGTTAATAATGGCAGGGACGGTCAGCAATTTGGAGCAAAAAGAAAAAAATTGGAGAAGAGGCCACTCACAATATTTTGTTTATAAAGGCCTTTCCTATCTGGATTGGATTTGCAGCTGTTTATTTGAAAAAATAAATTTTGATTATTTTAATGAAATTATGGCACAGGGTCAGTGGAAAAACTGGATTTTAAATCTTATTACACGGGCAGATTTAAGTTTAAGTATAAGGGATGAAATCAATTTTAAGGAAAGTAATATTAGGGCTATGAATGAGTATAAAGATATGAAAAACAGTCCTTATTTTGAAGAAATAGGAAGGCGTTTGGGATTTAAATATCCATATAAGGCTTCGGTAAATGTGCCTACAAAGCTTTCCGTAACCGAGCTTAAAAATTTGAAGGGTAAAGAATATGCGAAATTAAGATATAAAATTCCAACCTTGGTTGATATATTCGAGTACAATGAAGTTACAGATAAATTAATATTCAATAAAGAAATTACAGGTGCAGAAATAGGAACACTCCTTCATTTTGTAATGGAGCATCTTGATTTAAAAGGCAATTTGAAAAAATCCGGCATAATAAGCACAATAAAACAAATGGAAAATAAAAAGCTTCTTACAGAAGCTGAATCAAAAATAGCCATTAGTACATATGCAGAAAAAATCGAAGAATTCTTCCAAAGCAAAATAGGAAAAAGAATAATTGACTCTTCAGCGGTTTACAGGGAGGCACCCTTTGTATTAAGAAAGAAAGCCAATGATATATCAGGAAGTTTAAACAAAGATGATTTAATACTTGTACAAGGTATAATTGACTGTTATTTCATTGAGGATGGAGAAGCAGTAATAGTTGATTATAAAACAGATAAAATAGACGAAACAAAAGAAATTGAATTTCAAATCAACAATCTTAAAAGTGAATATAAAGACCAAATTGAATTATACAAGGAGGCAGTAGAAAAAATCACAAGCAAAAACGTAAAAGAATGCTATTTATACTTATTCTCAATCGGAAAAGAGGTTAAAATATAACATTCTTCGCCCCTGCACCTGTTAATCTATGTTTGACGAACCTATTATTTTGTGCTAGACTTATTTTATAAAAAGTATTGGAGGTATCAATGGAATATCTTGAATTGATGAAATATGTTGACCATACTTTATTAAAACCGTATGCAACATGGGAAGAAATTCGTGTTTTGTGTGATGAAGCAATTAATTATCAAACAGCTTCAGTATGTATTCCTCCCACTTATGTTAAAAGAGTACATGATACATATCAACACAAATTAAATATTTGCACTGTAGTTGGTTTTCCCTTAGGTTATTCTACTACTGAAGCAAAGGTTGCAGAATGTGTACAAGCTCTTAATGACGGTGCTGATGAAATAGATATGGTTATAAATATATCTGATGTAAAAAACAAAGATTATAAGAAAGTAGAAGATGAAATCCGCACAATTAAAGAAACAGTCGGGGAACACATTTTAAAGGTAATTGTTGAAACATGTTATTTGACCAATGACGAAAAAATTGAAATGTGCCATGCAGTGACTAAGGCCAGTGCGGATTATATCAAGACATCGACAGGCTTTGGTACAGGTGGTGCAACTATGGAGGATGTACAACTTTTTAAAAAATATATTGGACAAAATGTTAGAATTAAAGCTTCCGGGGGTATAAGAACATTAAATGATATGGAAGCTTTTATTAACGCAGGATGTTCAAGAATAGGAACAAGTTCTGCCATTAAATTGATAAATAACGCTTAGCGTTTATTTATAAAATAATAAAAAAAATGGAGGAATTAATATTATGAAATTATGGAGAAAGTTGGCTATTGTTGCACTTGTGTTCATAATGATTTTTGCTTTTTCAGCATGTGCTAACAATCAGCCGGAACCACCGGAAGAACCGGAAACACCAGAAACACCAGAAACACCGGAAACACCGGAAGAACCGGAAAAGCCGGCAGCTAATGTTTTTGAATTAGCGTTAATCACTGACGTTGGAACAATTGATGACAAATCATTCAACCAAGGTGCCTGGGAAGGCGTAGAAGCTTACGCTAAAGAACATAATATTACATACAAATATTATCAACCTGCTGAGCAATCAGACACTGCTTATATTGATTCTATTGGATTAGCAGTAAAAGCAGGAGCAAAGGTTATCGTATGTCCTGGATTTTTGTTTGAAGTGCCGATTCATACAGTTCAAACAATGTATCCGGAAGTAAACTTTGTAATTCTTGATGGTGCACCACACGCAGGCGATTGGGTTCCTGACATTGCAGACAATACATATTCAATTTTCTATGCTGAAGAAGAAGCAGGTTTCTTAGCAGGATACAGCATAGTTAAAGAAGGCTATACCAAGTTAGGATTTATGGGCGGTATGGCTGTTCCTGCGGTTGTTCGTTTCGGATACGGATTTGTTCAAGGTGCTGAATATGCAGCTCATGAAATGGGATTAACAGACCCTGTTCAAATTAAATACACCTATGTAGGAAACTTTGATGCTACCCCTGAAAATCAAGCAAAAGCAGCTTCTTGGTACAATGAAGGAACAGAAGTAATATTTGCTTGCGGCGGTGCAGTAGGTAACTCTGTCATGAAGGCAGCAGAAGCAGCAGGAACAAAAGTTATAGGTGTTGACGTTGACCAATCAGCTGAGTCAGAAACAGTTATAACTTCATCAATGAAGAACCTTTCAAAATCCGTATATGATGCTTTAACAGCATATTATGCAGGAAACTTCCCGGGAGGTACTTCAGTTACATTGGATGCTACTGTTGAAGGTGTTCAATTGCCAATGGATAACTCTAGGTTTGAAACTTTCACACAGGCTGACTACGATGCAATTTACGGGAAAATAACAGCAAAAGAAATAGAAATAATGAATGATGCAGAAGTTGTAGAAGATGCAGGAAAACCTGCTGAAGAAGTAACTGCGGCTGATATTCCGGTAAGCAAAGTACAAGTAGAAGTAATTCAATAGTTATATTAAAGGGACATTCCTCTTACCCTCAAAGACTAACCCCATAGTAGAGGTGTGTCCCCTTTCCATATCAGGCGGGCGGGGTGGTAAGATGGAGTACGTAATTGAAATGAACAATATTACCAAAATATTCGGTAATTTTAAAGCTCTTGATAATGTAACCTTTAATCTCAGAAAAGGTGAAGTCCATGCGCTTTTGGGAGAAAATGGAGCCGGCAAATCTACTTTGATGAGTGTTTTATTCGGTTTATATCAAGCAGAAAAAGGCAGTATAAAAATTAATAACAAGACTGTTAAAATTAATAATCCTAATGATGCAAGCAGCTTAAAAATAGGCATGGTTCACCAGCATTTCAAATTAGTTCATAATTTTACGGTTCTTGAAAGTATTATTTTAGGCAGAGAAACAGTAAATAAGGGTATTTTAAAGAAAGATGATGCAAGAAAAAAGGTAATGGAACTCAGCGAACGTTACAAGCTTAGAATCGACCCGGATGCATATATTTCGGATATAACGGTTGGAATGCAGCAAAGGGTTGAAATACTTAAAATGCTGTATTCAGACAGCGAAATATTAATTTTTGATGAGCCTACAGCTGTTTTGACGCCTCAGGAAATTGAAGAATTAATGAAAATAATGAAAGAATTGGTTAAGGAAGGAAAATCAATTGTTTTTATATCCCATAAATTAAATGAGATAAAAGAAGCAGCCGACCGCTGCACAGTCTTACGGAAGGGCAAGTATATAGGAACCGTAGACGTAAAAACAACAACCAAAGAGCAGATGTCCGAAATGATGGTGGGACGTAAAATAAGTTTTAACATAGAAAAGGATGATATTGAAACAGGCGAAGCTGTTCTTGAAGTTAAAAATTTGACTGTAAAAGCAAAGAATTCAAAGAAAAATATGGTTAATAATGTTTCTTTTAAAGTTAAAGCCGGAGAAATTCTTTGCATTGCAGGTATTGACGGTAACGGGCAATCCGAGCTGGTATATGGAATAACAGGACTCATACCGATTAATGAAGGACAAATATTCTTTAAGGGAAAAGATATTACTAAGTATTCGGTCAGAAAAAAAAGTATTAACGGAATGTCGCATATACCTGAAGACAGGCATAAGCACGGAGTAATTCTGGATTTTGATTTGAAACAGAATGCTGTTTTACAGACTTACTTCCAGCCGCGTTTTCAAAAAAGAGGATTTATCAAATTTAATGCTGTAAGTGAATATGCCAAAAAATTAATAAAACAATACGATATAAGAAGTCCGAGAGATGAAGATTCAATAGTGAGAAATATGTCGGGAGGAAATCAGCAAAAGCTTATAGTTGCAAGAGAGCTTGATAAAGACCCTGATATTGTAATAGCTGTTCAGCCTACAAGAGGACTTGATATAGGAGCTACGGAATACATTCATAAGCAGTTAATCGCTCAAAGAGACCAAGGGAAGGCAGTGCTTTTAGTGTCTTTGGAACTCGATGAGGTCATGGATGTAAGCGACAGAATTTTGGTAATGTATGAAGGAGAAATTGTAGGTGATTTAAATCCTAAAGAAATTACTGTAGAAGAATTAGGTTTATACATGGCCGGTTCAAAAAGGAGTGATAGATATGAGAAGAACTAGACTGTTGCAATATGAAGGTTTTACCAGTTTTTTATCCTCTTTGATGGCTATTGTGGCAGGGCTTCTTGTCGGTCTTATAATATTGTTAATAAGTAATTCAGAAGATGCTTTTCCTGCCTTTTTAACGATTTTAAAAGGAGGTTTTGTAGACGGCTCAAGGGGATTGGCTCAAGTTATATATTTTGCCATACCCATTATTATGACCGGTTTATCCGTAGGATTTGCTTTTAAAACGGGATTGTTCAACATAGGAACACCGGGGCAGTTTACATTAGGTGCCTTTGTTGCTATTTATATAGGAATTAAATGGACCTTCGTTCCACCGGAAATACATTGGCTTGTTGCATTATTGGGGGCAATGGTTGCAGGAGCGGTATGGGGCTCCGGTCCCGGTATACTGAAAGCATTTTTCAATGTTAATGAAGTTATTACATCAATAATGATGAATTATATAGGAATGTACCTGGTTAATATGTCAATAGTGAAAACTGTGTACGATTCTTTAAAAAACCAAACAAAACCGGTTTTAAAGAGCGCAGTATTGCCAAAGGCCGGAATGGATAAGCTTTTTAACACTAGTAATGTCAGTATTGGAATATTCATAGTAATTTTAGCTGTAATAGTTATCTATATAATTCTACAGAAAACTACCTTTGGATACGAATTAAAGGCATGCGGCAGCAATAAGGATGCGAGCAAATATGCGGGAATCAATGAAAAGAGAAGTATAGTGTTATCAATGGTTATTGCAGGAGCTCTATCAGGATTAGGAGGAGGACTTCTTTATCTGTCAGGCTCTGGTAAGTATATCCATGTGTTGGATGTATTGGCGCCGGAAGGGTTCAGCGGTATTTCAGTCTCGCTTTTAGGTATGTCCCATCCCATAGGAATATTTCTTGCCGGATTATTTATAGCTCATCTAGAAGTAGGCGGTTTTAATATTCAGCTCTATAATTTTGTACCGGAAGTAATAGATATGATTATTGCAGTAATTATTTACTGCGGAGCTTTTGCATTATTGTTTAAACAAATAATAAGCAAATTTATAATTCATGATACGGATGAAGACATTGGGAAATCGGTGCAGGCAGCCGATATTCCTGCTTCTTACGAATCCTCGGTTGTTAATGCTGAAACTGAAGAAAAAACAGAGCAAAGGGAGGATAAGAAATGAGTACGGTTTATTTTTTGGCACAGCAAACTATGTATTTTGCAATTCCTCTTCTGATAGTTGCTTTGGGAGGAATGTTTTCGGAAAGAAGCGGTATTGTTAATATTGCTTTAGAAGGAATAATGGTAGTAGGGGCTTTTTTTGGAATCGGGTTTATTCATATATTTCAAGATTCTATGAGCGGTCAAAGCCTATTGTTATTGGCTGTATTGGTATCTGCCTTGACAGGTGCGATATTTTCACTGTTTCATGCATTTGCATCGATTAATTTAAAAGCAAATCAAGTTATCAGCGGTACAGCATTGAATATGTTTGCTCCTGCCTTTGCAATTTATACTGCTAGAATGATTCAGGGGGTTCAGCAAGTTCAATTCATGGATACATTTTATATAAGGAGTGTTCCGATTTTGGGAGATATACCGATATTAGGCCCCATAATGTTCAAGAATGCTTACATTACAACATATATAGGACTGTTGATTGCTCTAATTGCATGGTTTATAATAAATCATACGCGTTTCGGCCTGAGGCTTCGAGCCTGCGGGGAACATCCGCAAGCTGCAGATTCAGTCGGTATTAACGTATACCATATTAGATATGCAGGTGTAATTATATCAGGTATATTAGCCGGAATAGGAGGACTTACATTTGTAGTGCCGACTAGTACAAATTTTAATGCAACTGTTGCCGGATATGGATTCTTGGCATTGGCAGTTTTGATTTTCGGTCAGTGGAGAACGAAGAAAATATTCGTTGCTGCATTTTTCTTTGGAATAATGAAGACATTTGCTTCTGCTTATTCAGGTATACCCTTTCTTAAAGGTTTGCCGATATCAAATGAAGTTTATAAAATGATTCCTTATATAGCTACCTTAATAGTATTGACATTCTCCTCCAAGAAATCTCAGGCACCAAGAGCAGAAGGAATACCATATGATAAAGGAAGCAGATAATATAAAAGGAGATACTATGTTTGCCGATAATAAAATTTGGATAGGAAAAAGTGATAAAAAAGTATATTTAGAGCCTAAAATGGCTAACAGACACGGTTTGGTGTCAGGAGCAACAGGCACGGGAAAAACTATTACATTAAAAGTATTGGCAGAATCCTTTAGTGATTTGGGCGTTCCTGTTTTTATTGCTGATATTAAAGGAGACTTGGCAAGCATTGCAATTCCGGGAACAGACAATGAAAATATGCAGGAGAGGCTCAATCGTTTAGAAATAAATAACTTTATATACAAAGGATACCCTGTTCAATTTTGGGATGTATACGGTGAAGGGGGAATACCTGTACGTACTACGGTTACAGAAATGGGTCCGTTGATGCTGTCAAGGATTTTAAATTTAAATGATACACAGACAGGTGTTTTGAATATAGTATTCAGAGTGGCAGATGAGAGAGGACTATTGTTGTTGGATTTAAAGGATCTGCGTGCTATGGTACAATACGTGGGAGACAATTCAAAGGATTTCAGAATGAAATACGGAAACATAACGGCTCAAAGTATCGGTGCTATTTTGAGAAGCTTGATGACCTTGGAAGACCAGGGCGGTGAATTTTTCTTCGGAGAGCCGGAATTGGATATATTTGACTGGATAAAAACATCTGCAGACGGAAGAGGTTATATAAATGTTTTGCACTGTGCAAAATTATTTTTAAATCCCTTGTTGTATTCAACATTTTTGTTGTGGATGCTGTCGGAATTGTATGAAAACCTTCCTGAAGAAGGGGATTTGGAAAAGCCTAAAATTGTATTTTTCTTTGATGAAGCACATCTTCTTTTTGAAGATGCTCCAAAACAACTGCTTGATAAAATTGAATTGGTGGTTCGGTTAATACGCTCCAAAGGTGTGGGTGTTTATTTTGTGACACAAAATCCAATCGATGTGCCTAATGACATATTGGGACAATTAGGAAACAGAATTCAGCATGCTTTAAGAGCATATACACCGGCTGAAAGAAAAAAGGTTGTTACGGCTGCTGAAACATTCCGTGAAAATCCTGAATTTAACACAGTGGAAGCAATAACCGAGCTTGGAACAGGTGAAGCATTAATTTCTTGCCTTGATGAAAAGGGAATACCTTCTGTTGTTGAGCGCGCATTTATACTTCCGCCGCAAAGCCGGTTTGGAACGATAGATGATATGCTTAGAAACCAAATAATTGCCGGTACTCCGATTTATAAGAAATATTATAAGTCAGTTGACAGAGAGTCCGCTTATGAAATTTTATTAGCTAAAACGGAAAGAAAATATCAGGAAGAACTTCTTGAAACAGAAAGACTTGAAGAAGAAAAAAGACTCAAATTAGAGGCTAAGGAAAGAGAAAGACAACAAAAAGAATTTGAAAGAGCCAGAAAAAGAGCAAGCAGCAAAACAACTGCCATTGACAGGGTAGCTAATTCAGCCATGAATGCAATCGGAAGAGAAGTGGGACGTTCGCTTATAAGAGGAGTTTTAGGCACCTTTAAAAGATAATGTATAATAAAAATAAGGGTTTTGAATACGAGAAAATTGCCGAAAAATATTTACAAAATAATAATTATAAAATATTAGAAGTTAACTTTATAAGCAAATTTGGTGAAATAGATATTATTGCCGAAAAAGATAATAGGCTGCACTTCATTGAAGTAAAAGGGCGCAAAAATATTAAGCACGGATATCCTAAAGAGGCAGTAACATTTTCCAAACAAAAAAGATTAAGAAGTGCTGCTAAATATTATTTTATGCTGAAAGGAAAAGACGACTATCTATGTCAATTTGACGTTATAGAAATAATATTGGAAAGCAGAGATATAAATCATATAAAAAATGCTTTTTAACACCAAGTTCAGATTACTCTGAACTTGTTTTTATGACAAGGGGACGGGGGTGCTGTCATCTTATTTTAATACTGGTGCCTGGCACCATTAAATAATTTTACTGGTTGATTTAATTAATTATCTATGTTATTATCATGCAAGAAATTTATTGCAAGGAGCAAGAATGAATAAGGATACAAGTAAAGTATACACCGTTTCTTTTATAACCTTGGGTTGTAAAGTAAATCAGTTTGAAACGGAAGCTATGACCGAAATATTAGAAAGAGACGGATTTAAAGTTTTGCCTCCCAATGAAGTAAGCGATATATATATAATAAATACATGTGCGGTTACTAAGGAAAGCGAAAGGAAATCCAGGCAATTTATAAACAAGGCAAAAAGAATAAACCCTGATGCATTAGTTGTTGCAGTGGGTTGCAGCGTACAATTAAATTCCGAAAAAATAAAAAAAGAAACCCAAGCGGACATAATTATTGGGACAAAACATAAAGGTAATATAGGGAAACTTATTAAGAATAAGTTAAATGATATAAAACAAGAATGTAAAATTGATGATTTTCGAGGAAGAGAAAGCTTCGAAGAATTAAAAATAAGCAATGTATACGACAAAACTCGTGTCAATATTAAAATACAGGACGGCTGCAGTCAATTTTGCTCATACTGCATCATTCCTTACCTAAGAGGCCCTATAAGAAGCAGAAACCATGAGGATATAATAGGGGAAGTTAAAAGAATTACAAAAAACGGTTATAAAGAAATTGTGCTGAACGGCATTCATATATCATCCTACGGCAAAGAGCTTAAAGAAAATTATTATCTTATTGATTTGATTGAAGATATAAATAAAATCGAAGGAATTGAAAGAATAAGGCTTGGCTCAATTGAGCCTAATTTGATAAATGAAGATTTTATGAAAAGATATGCAGTATTAGATAAAGCATGCGACCATTTTCATTTGTCTCTGCAGAGCGGAAGCGACAGTGTATTAAAGAGAATGAACAGAAAATATTCAACCAATGAGTATAAAAACAATGTAGAATTAATAAGAAATTATATGCCTGATGCCGGAATTACAACTGATATAATAGTCGGATTCCCGGGAGAAACAGATGAAGAATTCAATGAAACCCTGGAGTTTGTAAAAAAAATTAAATTTTCTCGAATTCATGTTTTCAAGTATTCCGTAAGGGAAGGCACTAAGGCTGCAGAAATAAAACCTCAGGTAAATGAACAGGTAAAAGCTGACAGAAGCAAGGTTCTTATTGAATTGGGCAAAAATATTTCAAAAGAATTCATGAAGAAATTTATCGGCAGGAAGCTGTCGGTATTGATAGAAACCAAAAAAAATGAAAATATTTATGAAGGTTATACAACAAATTACTTGAAAGTTATGTTAAAAAGTGATATAAATGTTAAGAATGAAATAATTAACATTCATGTTACCGGAATAAGGAACGATTATTTATTGGGTGAATAAATTAGTAGGGTGAGGTGAAAAAATGGATTGTATATTCTGTAAAATTGCAAACAAAGAAATTCCGTCTCAGTTTGTATTTGAAAATGAATACGTGGTAGCTTTCAGAGACTTAGCTCCTCAGGCACCTGTACATATATTAGCTGTACCCAAGATACACATTACTTCAATGAATGAAATTACAAAGGAAAACAGCCATATAGTTGCAGAAATTTTTGAAGCAATAAATAAAATTACAGAGTCAGAGGGCATTAGGGATTCAGGCTACCGAGTTATCAGCAACTGCGGCAGAGATGGATGTCAATCGGTACAACATTTGCATTTTCATATTTTAGGCGGAAAGAAATTATCAGAATCCTTAGCATAAATTACTTGCATTTACTTATTCTATGTTATATAATAATAAATGCTATTTCAAACTCGCTGGTGTCCTAGGACAACTAGTAGTAGAAGACGAGGGGAGGGTAGCAAGTAATGACAGAGGTAAAAGTAAGAGAAAACGAGTCAATCGATAATGCTCTCAGAAGATTTAAGAGACAATGCGCACTTACAGGTGTTATGTCAGAAGTAAGAAAGAGAGAGCATTATGAAAAGCCAAGCGTAAAGCGTAAAAAGAAGGCTGAAGCGGCTCGCAGAAAGAAAAATAAAAAAGCAAGATAAGAGGTGAATGTATGCCTTTAAAAGAAAAACTCATGGAAGATTTAAAGGAATCCATGAAGTCTAAAAACAAAGTCAAAAAAGATACTGTTACAATGGTTAGAGCAGCTATTAAACAAAAAGAGGTTGACGAAAGAATAGAATTATCCGATGCTGAAATTATAGATATAATAGCTAAACAAGTTAAACAAAAAAAAGACTCAATACCTGACTTTGAAAAAGGCAATCGACAAGATCTAGTAGATCTAACCAATGAAGAAATCAAAATACTCTTAGAATATTTACCACCTCAGCTGTCAGATGAAGACCTTGAATCAATTGTGAAAGAAGCAATTGAAAAAACAGGCGCTCAGTCCAAAAAAGATATGGGCAAGCTCATGGCCTTCATAATGCCTAATGTAAAAGGCAAAGCTGACGGAAAGCATGTTAATGAAATCGTGGCTAAATATATAAAGTAGTAAGAACCCATTCGGGTTCTTTTTTAATGACAAGGGGACGCGAGGGCATTCTCAATTAAACCCTTTAAGGGTTCTTTTTTTAATTTTTCATAGTAATGTACATACCTGCATAATTTATAGTAACAAGAAAAATGATTACTTAAAAGATGACGGGGAGGGAGTTATGAGCAAGTTTAACAATTTCAGGAGTAAATTAGCCGATGAGCTGGAAATACCGAACAATGCATTATCAGATAATTTTGAACTGAGAATGCATGGCAACAAAAAAGTTATAATAGAAAACCATTTAGGAATAAAGGTTTATGATGAAAATATGGTATGCATAAAAACCAACGACCAAGACATAACAATAAAGGGCTCAAAATTTAAAATAGAAGAAATCAATAATTACAAAGTAATAGTAAAGGGGAATATAAAAGAAATAATATTTAGTATGAAGGAGTAGTCATGTTAATATTCAAGCTGATGTATTTAATAAGAGGTTATGTGATTATCCGTTTGGATGCCAAAAACTCAGAAAAGCTTTTGAATATACTCCAAAGAAGAAATATTAAAGTATGGGATGTTGAAAAGAAAGGTAAAGGGATAAAGTTTAAAATATCATATGAAGACTATTTAAAAAATTCAACTCTAATTAATGATATAGTAAAGCCCGAAAGCAAAAGAGGATTTTTGCTAAAGCTTAACAAAGTCAAATTAAGAAAAGGCTTTTCAATAGGTCTGTTAATATTGATAATAACTCTTTATTTACTGACTTCCATGGTATGGGATGTTGAAGTTATAGGAACCAATCAGTCAAATACAAATGAAATACTCGCCTTATTAGAAAAAAATCATATAAAAATTCCGGTTTCCATTTCACGTATAGAAGCAAAACAATTAGAAACACTGATACACAAAAATTTTAAATATAAATTTGTTGACGTCTTTGTGGAAGGCTCAAAATTAATTATTTTTGTAAGAGAAAGGGAGCCTGACCCGGCTGAAATTAAAAGCAATGAGCCAAGCAGTATCATATCCAAAAAAAATGCCATTATAAACAAAGTAATTGCTAAAAGCGGTCAACCTGTGGTTAAGGAGGGAGACGTTGTTTATGAAGGCCAGACATTAATTATGGGAATAGTCAAAAATAAAAATTCCGATGAGTTTATGATGGTACCTTCCGATGGCATTATTTACGGCAAGACATATTATAATTTTGAAATGAAGGAAGAAAAAATAAAAAGCATGAATGTGCCTACAAATAAAAGTAAGATTGTTTATTACTTGAAAATAAATGAAAATAGTATTAAAATATTAGGTAATAAAGACCCCTATCAAAACTATGAGTATAGAGAGAATGAAATAAAAGTACCGATTTTATCAAATATAGCTGATATTGGCTTTATAAAAGGTGTATACTATGAAGAAGTGATAAAAGAAATTGAAATAGATAAAAATACAGCACAAAATAAAATGAAAATTGCTATGTATGATGAACTTTTAAAAAGGTGCGACGATGACAGCAGGATTCTAAAATCAAACATAAACTTTTCCGAGGATGAAAAATTTTATTATTTAATAGCACAAATAGAGGTAATTGAAGATATTGGGGAAAGAGTAAGAATTTTTTCTACGGAGGAAGAAAAGACAGATGAAACCAAGGAGGATTAATGGAATTATTTGAGCAAAATGTCTTAATAGCAAATGAAGATGAATTGATTAAATTATTAGGTATTCATGATAAAAATATCAAAATTATAAAAAGTTATTACGACGTTAATATTTTAGTCAGAAACGGAGCTTTAAAGATAACCGGAGAAAAGGAAAATTCAGAAGCAGTCTCAAAAATAATAAAGGACATTTTAAATACGATACGAACTGAAGGAGATATAAGCGACCAGAAGGTTATCTATTTAATTGAAGCCAATAAATCAAACTCGCAAATTGATTACAACCAAATTTTAAAAGAAGTAATCGTGACATCTGCATCGGGAAGAATTATTAAACCAAAGACAGTCGGGCAGAAAAGATATGTAGATATGATAAATTCCAAAGATGTTACATTTGGAATCGGTCCGGCGGGAACAGGCAAGACATACTTGGCTGTTGCATGTGCAGTTAATGCATTCAGAAAAAAAGAAGTTGAACGTATAATACTTACGCGTCCTGCAGTGGAAGCAGGGGAAAAGCTTGGTTTTTTACCCGGGGATCTGCAGGATAAAGTGGACCCATATTTAAGACCTCTTTATGATGCGCTTTTTGATATAATGGGAATTGACAACTTTATGAAAAATGTTGAGAAGCAATTGATTGAGGTAGCTCCATTGGCCTATATGAGAGGCCGTACCTTAGATTCATCATTCATTATACTGGATGAAGCACAAAACACTACAAATGAGCAAATGAAGATGTTTTTAACACGTTTGGGGTATGGCTCCAAAGCCGTAATAACGGGGGATATAACTCAAATAGACCTTCCTGAAGGCAAAAAATCAGGGCTTAAATCCGTAATTAATATTTTAAAGGATGTGGAGGATATAGGCTTCATGTTTTTCCACACAACCGATGTAGTCAGACATAAACTAGTTCAGGATATTGTAAAAGCATATGAAAAATACGAGGTAAAATAATGATAAACGTATTCTTTGATGACAGGCAGGATGTGATGGAAATCACCAAAGACAATGAAGATGCAATAAAAAATGCTGTAGATGCAGTTTTGGCGGAGGAAGGACTGCATGGAGATTTTGAAGTAAGCGTTTCTTTTGTTACAAACGAGGAAATAAAGGAGTTAAACAGGGAATATAGAAACGTTGACAGTGAAACAGATGTTTTATCTTTTCCCATGGATGAAGTATTTGATGGAGTTACCATTCTTGGAGACATTGTTATTTCAACACAAAAAATTATTGAACAAGCTAATGATTTTAATCACAGCCTGGAAAGAGAGATGTGTTATCTGACTGTACACAGTATGCTGCATCTATTGGGATATGACCATATGAATAAAGATGAAAAGAATAAGATGAGAGCAAAAGAAAAAGAAATTATGAAGAAATTAAAAATATTCAAATAATACAGCCGAGGGGGAAGACGTGAAAACAAAAATAGCTGTTTTAATTATATGCCTGCTTTTTATCAGCGCATGTGCAAAAGAAACTGTTACACCTGAACAAGCGGAATCTGAAATCAATGAAGAAGAACCGGAAGAAAAGCCGGAAGTCGATACAGAAGAAACAGAGGAAGAAATTGATTCAAATAAGGTACTGTCACCATTGGACGGTTTAAGATACTATCCTGAAGAATTGTCAAAAAGACCGGTAGCCGTATCTATTGACAACCATCACAGGGCAAGATGGCAGGCAGGTATTAGTCAAGCCGAAATAGTATATGAAGTTGAAGTAGAGCATCCATTTACCAGATACTTATGTATATTTCTTGCACATGAGCCGGAAATGATAGGACCTGTACGAAGTGCAAGACCATATATGATATATTATGCACTTGAAAATGACGGAATATTTGTGCATGTGGGAGGAAGCGAAGATGCTTTTTCAGAAATAAAAAGACTTAAAGTTGCAGATGTAGACGGACTTTATTCAGGAGCTATGTGGAGGTACAACGATACCGGAAAATATGCCCCTCATAATGTGTACACAACATTGGAATCGATTAGAAATGAAGCAAAGGCTTACGGATACAGAGATGAAGGAAACTTTGAAGGATATTTGTTCAATGAAAAAGATGTAAAATTATCGGAAAACTTTGAAACCACTTCGTCAAATGAAGTAAATATAGTATATAATGATTATAATACAACAGATTACATATTTAATGAGGAAAACAATTTATATTTAAGATTTAAAGACGATGAAGAACATATTGATGAATTGGATAAAAAGCAATTAACTGCAAAAAATATTATTGCAGTAGAAACTTCCAAATCAATATTGGATAATGAAGGAAGATTATTCTTGGGGACCATCGGCAAAGGAAAGGGCATTTATATCACAAACGGAGAAAGTATTCCTATAATATGGGAAAAAACTTCAGAGAAAGACAGACTGAAATTTTATTCGGGTGATGAAGAACTTATGTTGAATCCGGGCAACACATGGATACAGGTTGTTAACAGCCTTGAAAATATAACTTTAAGGTGACAGGAGAAGTATCGAAATAAAGAAATGAGAAAGGGGACAAAATGGAGGATAAATTACTAATAAAAATTGCCATGGAAGCAAGGGAAGCGTCATATAGTCCATATTCCAATTATAAGGTAGGTGCTGCAGTTTATACAAAAAGCGGCAAGGTATTTACAGGCTGCAATATAGAATCAGCATCTTTTACTCCCACCATATGCGCTGAAAGAGTAGCTGTTTCAAAATGCATTTCTGAAGGTTATAGGGATATTTACAAGATTGCCGTGGTTGGAAGCGAAATAAAAACATCTTTTCCTTGCGGAGTATGCAGGCAGTTTTTGGCGGAATTCGGCAAGGATATAAAGGTTATTTGTGCAAGAAACATAGATTCTTATGATGTTTATACCTTAGAGGAGCTTTTGCCAAACAGCTTCGGACCCGATGACCTTGCCTAAGAAAGGAAAATTATGTTTAAATCAGGATTTGTAACTATAATAGGAAGACCAAATGTGGGTAAATCAACATTAATGAATAATATGTTAGGTGAAAGAATATCTATAATGTCCGATAAACCACAAACGACCAGAAATAAAATAAGAACAGTATATACGGATGATGAAGCACAGATAATATTTATAGATACTCCGGGAATTCACAAACCAAAAAATCAACTTGGAGAATTTATGAATACGGAAGTGGACTCAGCATTAGAGGAAATGGACGTATTAATAATGATAACTGATGAGTTTAACAAAGTGGGACCCGGAGATGAATTTATTATTGAAAAAATCAAAGACATAAAAGCAAAAAAATACTTATAATTAATAAAATTGATAAGTTTGATAAGGAAGCTGCCTTGCGTATAGCGGCAGAATTTGATAAGTATAAGGTCTTTGATGATATAGTGCCTATTTCTGCCCTTAATAATGTTGGCGTAGATGCATTGGTTAAACTGATAATTAAATATTTAAAACCCGGACCGATGTATTTTCCTGCAGATTATATAACCGACAGGCCGGAGCGTTTTATTGTTTCTGAAATTATAAGAGAAAAGGCCCTCATGTATTTAGAGGATGAGGTACCGCACGGAATTGCTGTTGAAATTGAAGAGATGAAGGAAAGAAAAGACCGAGACCTTGTAGATATAAGAGCCAATATTTTATGCGAGAAAAAGTCTCACAAAAGCATTATTATCGGCAAGGAAGGAAGAAAAATAAAGGGTATAGGCAAAAGTGCAAGGGAAGAAATCGAAAGGCTTTTGGGGAGCCAGGTAAATTTACAGCTTTTCGTTAAAATTTCCGAAAACTGGCGTGATGATTCTTATCGTCTTAAAACTCTAGGGTATGATAAATGATACAGGAAGAAATCCTAATTCTAAAAGAAATAAGTTATAAAGAAAATGATAAAATACTTCATGCCTTGTCAAGAACAAGAGGTAAAATTCGGATTATTTCAAAAGGCTCGAAAAAAAGCAGCTCACATCTGATAAATGCATCGCAGATTTTTGCATACTCAACGTGCACACTCAATGTATCAAAAGATATGTACATATTAACTTCCGCCAAACTTTTGGATAATTTCTACAACTTAAACAAGAACATGGCTGCATATTATAACGCATCTTATATATTAGAGCTTATAAGTTATGTAGCACAGGAAAATGAAGTTGATTCCAGAGTATTTGATATGACGGTATCTGTGATTTCTCATTTAAGCAATTGCACATATGAACATGAAAAGCTTACTGCTGCCTATGAATTAAAATTGGCGGCAATGCTTGGGTACAAGCCTGATTTTCTCCATTGCCTTCGTTGCGGCTCTTCAATAAACGATGAAAGTAAGTTCTCCGTAACAGAAGGAGGGGTTTTTTGCTCTAAATGCGTAAATTTTGGAAATGGAATAAATGTAACATATAATGAAATACTAATTATGGATAAAATTTTAAAATCTAAATTTGAGAATATTGGCTTTATAGAAATACCTAAGACTATAATGAACTTAATAAGAAAATTTTTGTTTTATTATATAGGGAAGGATAATTTTACTACATTAAAGCTATTGTAAAAGAAAGGATGTTCATATGGAAAATGATACTTTAAACAAAATCGACGAAATTATAAAGCGCACAAATACTGATTACGGTACAGCAAAAGAAGCTTTGGAAGCTGCAAACGGTGATGTGCTTGAAGCTATAATACTGATTGAAAATCAGCAAAAAGGCAGCACGGGCTCCTTTAGAGGAGAGCAGATAATGGCTCAACTGAAGGATATATTAGCTAAAGGAAATGCTACAAAACTCACAATTAAGAAGGATAATGAAGTTATAGTCAATATACCGATAACTGCAGGCTTGGTAAGTGCTTTTATTGCGCCTTTTCTTTCTGCAGCAGGAATAACCGTAGCACTGCTTGCAAAATGCTCTGTGGAAATAACACAAACAGACGGTAAAATAATAGATCTCGGGCAAAAAGTTGATGAAGGAATCGATGCTGTAAAAGATGCTATGCATGATATAAAAAAAGGTGCACAGAATTTAAAAGATGATTTAAGAACAGGCTCAAAAAATATTAAGGATGATATAAAAACAGGTGCCGAAAATGTGAAGGATAACATAAAGGCCGAAGCTGAAAATATGAAAGATGATTTAAAAAATTCTTTTGACAGAAATAATGTGCATTTTTAAAAAGCTCTTGACATAAAAAGATTATTTTGTTACATTATAGTAAATTAAGACTATGAAAAAGAAGAGTATTCTATGCTTAATTTACAGAGAGTCAGATAAGGTGAAAACTGATAAGGATGTATAGGAGAAGGGAGCTTTTGAGTCTATACTTTTGAGAGGATGAAGCTTTAGTGCTTTGTCAAATAGGGTGGAACCGCGGAAGTAAATCTTTCGTCCCTATATGGGATGAGAGATTTTTTATGTTCTCTTCCATTTATAAGGAATGGTACGCCTGCGTACTTTTAATATATTTATAACTTAAAATTATTATACATATGGAGGAATTTATGGCAAAGATTGAAAAAAACAGCTTAGAAAAAGTAGTATCATTATGTAAATCAAGAGGAATTATTTTTCCGGGCTCTGAAATTTATGGCGGCTTAGCTAACACATGGGATTACGGACCTTTGGGAGTAGAGATTAAGAACAACATAAAAAGAGCTTGGTGGAAAAAATTTATACAAGAAAGCCCATATAATGTAGGATTAGATGCAGCAATACTTATGAATCCTACAACTTGGGTTGCATCCGGTCACGTGGGAGGATTTTCAGACCCATTGATGGACTGTAAAGAGTGTAAGGAAAGATTCAGGGCTGATAAGCTTATTGAAGATTTTATGAAAGAAATAGATGACGTACAAGTGGTTGATGGTTGGACAAACGATGAAATGGAAGCATATGTTGCAGAAAAAAAAGTAAAATGTCCTAATTGCGGGGCACATAATTTTACAACCATTAGAAAATTCAATTTAATGTTTAAAACTTTTCAAGGTGTAACCGAAGATTCTCAATCCGAGCTTTATTTAAGACCCGAAACAGCTCAGGGTATTTTTGTTAACTTTAAAAATGTTCAGCGCTCCATGCGAAAGAAAATTCCTTTCGGTATAGGACAAATAGGAAAATCATTCAGAAATGAAATTACACCGGGTAACTTTACATTCAGGACTAGAGAATTCGAGCAAATGGAGTTGGAATTTTTCTGCAAACCTGGTGAAGACATGGAATGGTTCTACTACTGGAAAGAATTCTGTATGAACTGGCTTCTAAACCTTGGAATGAATAAGGAAAAACTACGTTTCAGAGACCATGAACCGGCTGAATTGTCACATTACAGTAAAGGTACATCAGACATTGAATATTTGTTCCACTTTGGCTGGGGAGAATTATGGGGCATTGCAAACAGGACTGATTTTGACCTGAAACAGCATATAAACACATCCGGAGAGGATTTATATTATCAGGATCCTATAACCAATGAAAAATACATACCATACTGTGTAGAGCCATCCTTAGGAGCAGACCGTGTAATGCTGGCAATTCTGGTTGATGCATATAATGAAGAAACGCTAGAAGATGGAACCGATAGGGTTGTGTTAAAGCTTCACCCCGCATTGTCACCATATAAAGCGGCAATATTCCCGCTTACAAAAAAATTAAACGAGCAGGCTATAGAGCTTTATCAAAAGCTTAACAAGCATTTTAATGTAGATTATGATGACGCGGGAAGTATAGGGAAAAGATACAGAAGACATGATGAAATAGGAACTCCTTATTGCATTACATTCGATTTTGATTCATTAGAAGACAATACAGTTACCGTAAGGGATAGAGACACAATGGAGCAGGTTAGAATTAAAATTGATGATTTAGTAACATTTATTGATGAAAAAACATCCTTTTAAAGATGCTTTCCCCATTTTTTTGAGTGTTTTTTCTGTTTACAATCCAGAATTCTTTGGAGGTGTATTTTGAATATCAGAGAAAAATACGAGCAATTCGAAATAGAGCATCTGTCAGAGTATGCCTCCAAGGCAGCACTCTCAAAAGGAAGAATGCTTTATGAGCCGAAATGTGAAATAAGAACGGATTTTCAGAGAGACAGAGACAGGATTTTGCATTCAAAAGCTTTCAGAAGACTTAAACATAAAACACAAGTTTTTTTATCTCCTGAAGGTGACCACTACAGAACAAGGCTTACGCACACGCTTGAAGTATCGCAGATATCAAGAACAATAGCGAGAAGCTTGAATTTAAACGAGGATTTAACGGAAGCTATTGCCCTTGGACATGATTTAGGCCATACACCTTTCGGTCACACGGGAGAAAGAATACTTAAAGAGCTATGCAACGGATTTAAACACAATGAGCAAAGTCTAAGAGTCGTGGATTTTTTGGAAGTAAGAAATGAAAGGCAAGGGCTTAATTTGACTTTTGAAGTTAGAGACGGTATATTGAATCATCCTTCGGGGTATAAACCTGCTACCCTGGAGGGGCAAATAGTAAGCATTTCAGACAGAATTGCATATATAAATCATGATATTGATGATGCGGTCAGGGGACATATTATTACTAAAATTCCGGACAAATTTCTAAAGAATTTAGGCTCAAGTCACGGTCAAAGAATTAACACAATGATAATGGACATAATTCAAAACTCGGAAAACAAAAATAAAATTGTAATGAGCGATGAAGTTGCCGAGCTGACGGATGAGCTTCGTAATTTTCTGTTTGAAAATGTATATTATAATAAAGTTGCCAAAAGCGAAGAAGATAAAACAATGTTCATCGTTGAAAAAATATTTGAATATTACACTAATAATTTTGAACAACTTCCTGAATTCTATATTAATATTTATAATAATAATAACTTCAGCAAGGGAGAAATTATAAAAGATTATATAGCGGGTATGACAGACAGATATGCAATGAAGGTTTTTGAAGAACTGTATATACCTAAACCCTGGATATAAAAAATAAAAAAAGAAGCAGAAAATACTATATTACAAGAATCAGAAAATTTTAGGGCTTGTCAAAAAAAATATTGACAAGCTTATTTTCCTATGTTATACTTTATTTTCAATGTAAGGATAATGGTGATATTATGCCCTATAGGTTGGATTCTGACGTTATACAAAGAATCTTGGAACAAAATAATATTGTAGATATAATAGAAGAATATTTACCTTTAAAAAAAGCAGGTGCAAATTACAGCACAACCTGTCCTTTTCATAAAGAAAAAACACCTTCATTTATAGTTTCTCCGGATAAGCAAATTTTCCATTGCTTTGGCTGCGGTGAAAGCGGAGATAGTATAAGTTTTCTGACAAAATATAAAAATTATACATTTGTTGAAGCAGCTGAATATTTAGCAAACAGAGCAGGTATTATCTTGGAAGAAATTAACTCATCAAGAATTAACAATAATAAACAAACAGCAGATATGCTATACAAAATTAACAGAGATGCTGCTGCTTATTTTTACAAGAATTTAAGGAAGAGTCCTAATGCAATTAAATATTTATTTTCCAGAAATATTAAATCAGATGTAATAAAATCGTTTGGAATTGGATATGCTATTGACGAATGGGATAATTTGTTAAATTATCTAAAAAATGAAGGTTATAATGAAGAAGATATTTTAAAGACCGGATTAATTATTTGGAACGATAAAAAAAATACATATTTTGATAGATTTAGAAACAGAATAATTTTCCCTATATTTGATATTAAAAAAAGAATTATAGGTTTTGGGGGAAGAGTAATAGATGACTCTATGCCGAAATATCTTAATTCTCCTGAAAGCCTTATTTTTAATAAGGGATATAATTTATACGGAATTCATATAGCAAAAGAAAATATAAGAAATAACAGCTTTATTTTGGTTGAAGGATATATGGATGTAATCAAGATGCATGCCCATGGTTATAAAACAGCAGTTGCAGCATTAGGCACATCTTTTACCGAAAACCAAGCAAAACTGTTAAAAAGATACTCTAGAGATTTCTATATAGCATTTGATTCGGATGAAGCAGGGCAGAAAGCATCTTTAAAAGCAATTAATATGCTAAAAAGAAATAACTTAAATGCAAAAATAGTTATAATGAAGGATGCCAAGGACCCGGACGAATATCTGAGTAAATATGGAAAGCCCGCTTTCGACAAATTAATTGAAAATTCATTAGATTATTATAGCTTTTTAGAATTTCATTTTAAAGAAATACTTGAAAATTCTAACAAAGTTGAATATATAAACAATCTTTTTGACAATATAGTAAATGTAAACAGCGAAATAGAAAGAGAATTGATTTTTGATAAATTATCAAGAAAAGTAGGTGTTTCAAAAGAGTCCATAATTAAAGAATTCAATAAGAGAAGTACTAAACAAAAGACTTTGGATAAGACTGCAATACCGGCGGTAAAACCGCAGGTTGCAAAAATTACTACATGCCACGAAGAAGAGCTGATTAAACTGATACTATTAGACAATGATTTTGCACTCAAGCTAAGTGAGATAGTGAATGAAGATACCTTTAAGGACTTAAAATACTATAATATATTAAAAGAGCTTTATGAATGCAGAATTAACGATAATAGTATTGACAGTAAGAGCTTAAATAAAATTATAAAGGACGACATGAATGTAAATTTGCAGTTTGACAATGTTGATTATGACAATTTAGAGGCTTTGTTCCAAGATTGTATGAAAAGACTTAAAATAAAATATTATAAGGAAAAGAGAAGCATATTGAATAACATTTTAAAACAATCTGATAATTCATTAAACCGTAAGGAAATTATGAATGAAATTTATTGCCTCGCTAAAAAGATTAAATCAACTAAGGAGGAGGTCAACTGACAATGAGTGAAAATAAAAATATATCAGTAATTTCAGAAGAAGAATATGCAAAAAACGAAGAAATGTTACAAAAAATAGACTCCATAAAAAATAAATTAATTGAAAAAGGCAAAAGAAACGGTTTTATAACATATAAAGAAGTATTGAGGTCATTTGAAAAGCTAGATATTAATCCTGAATTCATAGATGATTTTTATAAGCAAGCAGAAGACAACGACCTTGAAATATTAGGTTTCCAAGACGATATGATACCTGAAAAGGTCGATGAAGAAGATGAAATAGATTCAAAAGAAGACGCGGATTTTTTTGTAAGCCAATCAGATGATGATATCCTTAAAGGTGTAAATATAGATGACCCTGTAAGAATGTATCTGAAAGAAATCGGGAAGGTTTCTTTATTGAGTGCACAAGAAGAAGTAGAGCTGGCCAAAAGAATGGAAGCCGGTGATGAAGAAGCTAAGAAGCAGTTGGCTGAAGCCAATTTAAGATTAGTAGTAAGCATTGCAAAAAGATATGTAGGAAGAGGAATGCTTTTTCTTGATTTAATTCAAGAAGGAAATCTTGGGCTTATAAAAGCAGTGGAAAAATTCGATTATACAAAAGGTTTTAAATTCAGTACATATGCAACATGGTGGATACGTCAGGCTATTACGAGGGCAATAGCAGACCAGGCAAGAACAATAAGAATACCTGTGCACATGGTTGAAACAATCAATAAGTTAATCAGAATTAAAAGACAGCTATTGCAGGAATTGGGAAGAGACCCTACACCGGAAGAAATAGCATTGGAAATGGAAATGGAGCCTGAAAAAGTTAGAGAAATACTTAAAATTGCCCAGGAGCCCGTATCTTTGGAAACACCCATCGGTGAAGAAGAAGACAGTCACCTTGGAGATTTCATTCCCGATGATGAAGTTCAGGCACCTTCAGATGTTGCAACATTCACCCTTTTAAGAGAGCAACTGTCAAATGTGTTGCATACTTTAACAGACAGAGAGCAAAAGGTACTGAGGCTTCGTTTCGGTTTGGATGACGGAAGAGCAAGAACACTTGAAGAGGTCGGTAAAGAGTTTGATGTAACAAGAGAAAGAATACGTCAAATAGAAGCTAAGGCACTGAGAAAGCTGAGACATCCAAGCAGAAGCAAAAAATTGAAAGATTATTTAGAATAAAGATGCCCTAACCCTATTTGTTCAATGTATGGGGACACACCTATACTATAGGGATAGTCTTTGTAGTTAGAGGAATGTCCCCAAATTAGGTTTTCTGAAAAATAGTGGTAGGTCATTCGCAACGAGCACCAATTTTGTGCGACGAAAGTAGCAAACAAAATTGTGTAGGGAGACTGCGTGTAACACTCTGAATGATAACTATATTAATATATAGATGGAATGCAACATTTACATTCCATTTATTCATTTAAGGGGGTCAGTATGAACAGATTAGAATGTATTGTATCAATGGTCGATAAATGCAACACAGCAGCAGATATAGGTACTGACCATGGATATGTGGCAGAGATGCTTTTAAAAAAAGGAATATGCAATAAAATTATAGCGACTGATTTAAACAAAGGACCTTTATACAGAGCAAGGGAGCATTTATCCGAAGTAAAACTCAGTGATAAATGTGACTTTAGGCTTGGAGACGGGCTTACTGTTTTAAATGAAGGGGAAGCAGATACAATTATTGTTGCAGGAATGGGTGGCGATTTAATTTCAGAAATAATCGAAAGATCAAAACATATAGCAGAGAGTGCAAAACAGCTTATTTTACAGCCTATGACTAAGGTTGATAATTTAAGAAGATACCTTTGTAATAACGGTTTTGAAATAATCGATGAAAATATAGTAAAGGAATACAATCATTTTTATTTTGTAATAAAGACAAAAAAAGGCTTTACCAAATATATGGACGATATATATTATGAAATAAGTAAAGTATTAACAGATAAAAGAGATACCGTAATGATAGAATACATAAATAAGGTAATTGATACAAACAAAAAAATAATCAGCAGTCTTGAAAAAGCAGATAATGTGGCATATAATGAAAAAATAGAGGAATTAAAAAGAAAAAACAAGAAAATTAGGGAATTAATAAGATGAATTTAAATAATATTATTAATTTATTAAATGAAGAAGTAAAGTTGAAGGAGCATGAATCCTGGGACAACAGCGGATTACAGCTGGGCTCCATGGAAGTTAACATAAATAAAATTATGTTAACCTTGGACATCAATAAGGAAGCAATTGAATACGCTGTTCAACATAAGGTTGATTTAATAATTACTCACCATCCGTTTTTTTTCGGCAGTATCAGAAAAATTGATTTTGATACATACGACGGTGAAATTATTAAAATGTTAATTAAAGAAAATATAAATGTTTACAGCATGCACACAAGTTATGACATGGCTGATAAGGGAGTTACATATAGCTTGGCAAAAAGACTGAATATATTAAATTATCAGGTTCTTCATCCAATAAATATTGATAACAGCGGATATGGGGGAATAGGAGATGTAGCTCCCGTTAATATAATTGAGTATACCAAATTAGTAAAAGAAGCTCTTGGAGCTGAATATGTCAAATTGTATTGCAATGGAGAAAAAACAGTTAGAAGGGTTGCATTTTGCGGCGGCAGCGGCGGTGAATTCATTGAGGATGCTATAAGGCAAAAAGCTGATCTTTACATAACCGGAGATATAAAATATCACCAGGCACAGGAAGCTGTAAAAAATAATTTATGCATTATTGATGCAGGTCATTACAACACGGAAATATACTCAATGGAAACACTAATGGAAGTATTAGAAAAAACAGGATTGGAAATAATTAATTTTAAGAAAAATATAACAGCTGAAAAAATAATTTAGAGGTGGATATGGATAAGAATTTTGAATATATAAGAGTCGCTTCGGCAGTACCATCCATAAGAGTTGCAGACCCAAATTATAATGCAATTAAAATTAAGGAAATAATATTAAAAGCGGAAAAAGAAAAAGTCAGAGTCTTGGTATTTCCTGAACTTTGTTTAACGGGATACACTTGTCAAGATTTGTTTAGCCAGAATACATTGATAAATAAATGCGAAGAAGCATTAAGCCTTTTATTGGAAGAAACAAAGTATTTGAATATGCTTATAGCTGTGGGAATGCCCGTAAAAGCCGACACCAAGCTGTTTAATTGCGCCGTAATATTTAAGGAAGGAAAAATACTTGGTGTTGTTCCTAAAACATATATACCTAATTACAAAGAGTTTTATGAAATGAGATGGTTTGTTCCTGCATCTTACAGGTTATCAGACATAGTTACACTTTGCGAGCAGGAAGTAATTTTTAGCGAAAACCTTTTGTTTAAGGATGATATATCTTCGCTATGTGTTGGAGTGGATATATGTGAAGATTTATGGGCAACTATTCCTCCAAGCTCATATCATGCTTTGCAGGGTGCCAACTTAATACTTAATTTGTCCGCGAGCAGCGAAACATCAGGTAAGGCAGATTACCGAAGAGATTTGGTAAAGATGCAATCTTCCAAATGCATAACATCATATGTTTATACTTCTTCCGGCGAAGAAGAAAGCACAACTGATGTAGTATTTTCCGGACACTGCATAATTGCGGAAGACGGCAAAATATTAAAGGAAGATAATTTATGCGACGGTTTCATATATTCAGATATTGATATAGAAAAAATAAATAATGAAAAAAGAAGCTTAAATGTTTATAATTCAAATATAGAAAGAAAAAATTACAAATATGTCAATTTTAATTTAGGCTACAGTGAAAATTTGAAGCTTGAAAGGTTTGTTGAGCCCAGACCTTTTATACCTGCAAGACCCGAAGACAGAGATAAAAGTTTTTCTAATATCCTAAAAATTCAGGCTGCAGGTCTTTCTCAGCGCATGAAAAAGATTGGTTCAAAAAAAGCCATTCTGGGGATATCAGGAGGTCTAGACAGCACATTAGCATTGATTGTGGCGGTTGAAGCAATTAAGAAATTAAAATTACCGCTTACAAATATAATTACTGTTATTATGCCGGGATTTGGAACATCAGAGAGAACTTACAAAAATGCCCATATACTGATTGATGAATTAGGAGTAACCTTACGAGAAATATCCATAAAGGATGCATGCATGCAACATTATAAAGATATAGGACATGATATAAACAATCATGATGTTACTTATGAAAATTCACAAGCAAGGGAAAGAACACAAATTTTAATGGATATTGCCAATCAAGAAGGAGGACTCGTGGTAGGAACAGGTGATTTATCCGAGCTTGCCTTAGGATGGTGCACATACAACGGGGACCATATGTCAATGTACAGCGTTAATTCAGGAGTTCCCAAGACCTTGATAAAATATATGGTTAAGTGGTATGCGGATTCTAAAACATCAGGAGAAATGCAAAAAACACTTCTTGATATATGCAACACTCCCGTAAGCCCTGAACTGCTTCCACCGGACAAGGAAGGAAATATTCGTCAGCTTACGGAAAACTCGGTAGGCTCATATGAGCTGAACGACTTTTTCCTGTACAATATGATGAAAAACGGTTACGGACCGGAAAAAATGTACTATTTGGCAAAAATAGCTTTTAAAGAAGAATACGACGAACAAGTTATCCTTGAAACATTAAAAAATTTCTATAAAAGATTTTTTACTCAGCAATTTAAGCGCTCCTGCATGCCTGATGGGGTTAAGGTAGGCTCCGTATCATTGTCGCCCAGAGGAGATTGGAAAATGCCAAGCGACGCATCTTATGAATTATGGATGAAAATATGCGAAAATATCAAAAAATAAAATTCTTGGATAAATCTGCATTTGACATAAAATTATAAATATTATAAAATAACAAAGAGTAAATTATACAATCGCATGCATAGCATGAGGAAAGTCCGAGCTCCATAGAGCAGGGTGCCGGGTAACCCCCGGTGAGGGTGACCTTAAGGATAGTGCAACAGAAAGAAACCGCCCCGCACTCAATCTGTAAGAGATTCAGTTTATTATTTAAGATATGTAAACTATAAATTAATTTAGTATAGAGTCTTTTACAGATTGAGTGCGGGGTAAGGATGGAAAGGTGAGGTAAGAGCTCACCGGCAATCAGGCGACTGATTGGCCATGTAAACCCCACCCGGAGCAAGACCAAAAGAGGACCTTGGAGTGGCTGCTCGTCACGGTCCAAATGGTAGGTCGCTTGAGTTTGCCGGCAACGGCAAGCCTAGATAGATGATTGTTTAATACAGAACTCGGCTTATATATTTACTCACTACATATATAATAGAAAATAAAATCATTAGCCTTTGCTAAGACGAAGGTTTTTTTGTTATAATTTGTAACAATATCATCTTCATTGAATAAAATAAGTACAGGCAATATAAAAAGGGATGATGATATGTTTTGTAGAGTAGTGCCATGGTTTTTACTTGGTGTTGGTTTCGGAAGATGCAGCGAGAGACGTGATGTCTTAGGAGCTAGGGGAAGATTTGACCCATGCATCAGAAGAAGAAGATAATAAAATAAGGGACATAACTTCGGTATTATCTGCAGTGGGCAGCCGCAAGGTGTGTCCCATTCTCTTATATATAGATTCAGGCTGTATATTTAGATTTTATTGCGGGCTTTTTCGGCTGCAATAAATTTTTTTGCAATTAATGCAATTGTTAATAAAATTATGGAAGCTGCAATTACCCAAATTGCGGGTATTGATATAAATCTTATTAAAATACTGTACATTAATGAGCCGGATAAGCCTCCGATTTGTATTGTAAATGATTTTACCGACAGCACGGAAGCCCTTATTTGGTTGGGAGTTTCAGAATTAAGTATTACATCTTCCGGAATATTAGCCATGCCGAACATTAAATAAATTGAGGCATAATAGGCAATAAACAAGGGAATATTTGTTTGTAATGCGGTTAGTATCAAAAATAGAGCAAGTAAGCTTCTCATTATTAGATACATCTTTCTTATGTTAAATTTATATTTGCTCATAATTTTGTTTGAAAGAATACTTCCTACCAAAGCTGCGCCCAAATATAAAAATGCCATCAATCCTAAGAGACCCGAGGAGCCTTCATCGGGTAAAAGTGTTATAAAGTGAGGCTGCCAATAGGTTTCTAATGCGCTTAGAAAGATACCTGTTGAAAAAACAGAAATGAATATAAAAAGTATGGTGGTGTTTTTGCGAACAAAATCAGAACTGTTTTTTACATGTTGTTTAATGGATTTATGTTCTTTTTTATCATGATGGTTTTTTTCCGAAATAAAAAGAACAGATATAATTATGACAGCAATTGTTAAAACAATTCTAGCAATAATATTTAAATCATAAGTTCCTATGGAAGGAAGAAGATTATTCGAAATATCCGGGAAGAATCCTCCGGATAAAGCACCCGCTGAAAGTCCCAATGCATCTAAGACTGAAAGCCTTGTTGTAATGTTATGTAATTTGTCCTTACCGAAATTATCTATATAGTAGTCAATGAATAGCGCATCAAAAGATCCTGAGCCGAGAGCTCGTCCAAAACCGTAAAGAATCATCACAATACATAATACTATAAAGACTTTGCTAATCAATAATAATGAAAAACTTAAAGTAAATAATACAAGGGATAATACAAAGGTTTTTTTTCTACCGAAGACATCTGCCATTATTCCGGAAGGCAGTTCAAGCAAAATAACCGACAAGGCATATAATCCTAATATAATTGATAAGTTACTCAAGGAGGCGCCTTTATCAATTAAAGCCAGACTAAGTACCGGGGTTAACAGGCCGGTCAAATATGAATTAAGAAACATTATTAAAGAATAGATGTGCAGCTTCAAATTTCTACCTCCAAAGGTAACTATTGCACCGTATAATAATTATAATCTAAAAGAGTATTAGAGTCAAGCGCAATTAAAGCATATATTGCGCGCTCTGCGGTCAAAAAATAATCAGCTTTTATTAGAGAAATACAAAAAAAGACGCATTTTATATGCGTCTGTGGCAATTGATTAATTACGACATTTTCCTGCATCGATCTTCAATTATCTGTGCAGTATTGGAGAAAGCTTCTTATAAATCAATATTACCATAGCCGAAACTATTGTGCCTTTTAGTAGGTTAAAGGGTACTACGGCATACAGTACAAATGTTTTTAAATCTGTTATTGCCGGATTTAAAGCATTACCCATATCTATAAATGCCTGGATTGGATAGCCGTAGATTTTTGCATATAGCGGAAGCAACAGATAATAATTCAAAAATGCTCCTGCTAATGCTAAGGTCAATGTTCCGACAACTAATCCCAAAATAGCGGTTTTAAAACTTTTATTTCTTTTATAAATGAAGCCTGCAGGTACAATGAATGCGCATCCTATTATAAAGTTAGCGAATTCTCCTACTCCACCGGTATCTGTTCCGTTTAAAACAAAGTTAATTAAAATCTTAACCAATTCTATCATGGCGCCTGCTGCCGGACCTAAGGCAAATGCTCCTAACAATACCGGTACTTCACTGAAGTCTAATTCATAAAAGCTTGGTGCGAACCATAGCGGAAACTCTAAAAGCATTAATACTGTCGCTACGGCTCCTAATATTCCTACCTTTGTAATAGTTTTTGTGTTAATTCTTTGATTCATTGTTACGTCACTTTTCATATTTTCCTCCTTGTGCTCAGCACGATTTTAAGATTGTCAGAGGCAAATAAAAATCCTCTGAAATCTTCAGAGGCATTTTAAAGAATTTGCTTACAAGATGCAAGTAATCTCTTCTACCATCCAGACTTTACTGTCGGTATTGGAATCTCACCAATTCAACCTTTCGGCTCGCGGACTTTACCGCCGGTCGGGAATTTCACCCTGCCCTGAAGATATTTACATGACTATTATACCATTAATTATATATTTGTAAACCTCTTTTTTAAAAAAATTTGATATTTTTTTGGCGAATCTTATAAAAACATCCTCTTTCGCTCAGGATGACAAAGTGATTCATTTAACGTGTTATGGTAAACATGTGGTGATTCTGAACGAAGCTATAAATCTAAAAATCAGTTTTAAAGGAATGTCAGCAGAAGAAACAAAATAAGTCATAAATTTTTAAATTAATAATATTATAGATTAAGAGGACAAGGTAGGAGAGAACATGTTAAATTTATTGAACCATTTAGAAACAAGAATAAAAGATATTATTATTAGAGATTGCGGTATTTTGGATGAAATCATTGAAATCAGGCTTAGAATTAACAGTCCGGTACTTATTAAAACTCTAAAAAGAGAGTTTTTTTTAGATGAAAGTATTGTTATTACTAAAAAAGATATCGATGATATTTTGGGAAACTTAACCAAAAATTCAATACATGCATTTGAAAACGAAATAAACAAGGGCTACATAACCACAGAAGGAGGACATAGGGTTGGTATAAGCGGAGACTGCATCTATGACAAAAATGGGCTTAAGGGATTTAAAAACATTACTTCTCTTAACATTAGAATTGCAAAAGAATTTCCGGGATGCTCCGAAAAAGCATTAAAGCATTTCATAACTCCGGATAAAAATATTTACAATACATTGATTATAGGACCGCCGCTTTCAGGGAAGACAACATTAATAAGAGACGTAGCAAGAAATTTAAGCGACGGCTTTAAAAACCCGTATTTTGAAGGTTGTGACGTAACTTTAATCGATGAAAGAGGAGAAATAAGCGCCGTTTATAACGGTATTCCACAAATGAATACAGGCAGAAGGACAGATGTTTTGTCCTACTGCAAAAAAAGTGACGGATTTTTCATGAGTATAAGGGCACTTTCTCCCAAGGTAATAGTTTCTGATGAATTAGGCTCTCTAGAGGATTTTGAAATTATACAATATGCACTGAAAAGCGGAATAAAAGTTGTGGCAACTGCACACGGGTTTAGTTTGGATGATGTGAAAAGAAATTTATACCTAAAAAATATAATAGATAACAATTTCTTTGAAAGAGCATTTGTTTTAGACAAACGACCCTTAAAAGTAAATGAAGTATTTGATTTTCAAAAGAACAGGGTGATTTACAATGATTTGGATTAGGATTGCACTATTTGCAGGCACAGTAGTTACCGTTAAGTATATATTCAGCTCAATAAACCATGATGGTGATGAAAAAATAAAAAAAATGAAGGAATTAATTAATTTCACGGAATATCTCAGGGTATATTCGTGTGATATGAAAATGTCTATAGAAGAAATATGCTTAAAATATAATTTTAAAAGCATAGAAACAGAAGTGATAATAAAGTCTATGATAAATATTTTGAAAAACAAAAAAAGCTCAAAAGAGCTTTTGGTTAACATAAATAAAATTATGTCAACTCCGGAGACCTTTAATGCGTACTTTACAGAGATAATTGATTACTATGGTTGTACATATTCGGAAGTATTGGACAGAAAGCTTAAATTTACCATCGAAGAAATGGAAAGGGCTATGAAAGAATTTTCTATTAAGCACAATGAGAAAAAAACATTAAACAACAGAATTTCATTTCTTGCTGGTTGTCTGGCAGCTATCATAATGTCTTAGGAGGGAATATGGATATAGATTTAATTTTTAAAATAGGCGCAATAGGAATTGTAGTTGCGGTATTTAATCAGATTTTAACAAAGACGGGAAGAGATGAACAAGCCATGTTTGTTACCTTAGCGGGAGTTATTGTTGTAATGGCTTTGATTGTGGGAATGATGAATGAACTGTTTACGGAGGTAAAATCTGTATTTAACTTATATTGAAGAGGGATATCATGCTTTTGATGAAAATAATTCTTATAGCTGTAATTACATTAATTATGGGAATAACCTTATCCAAATTCAACTCCGAATTCAAAGTCTACATAACAGTTATTTTCGGTATTGTTGTAATTTTCCTGCTTTTTAAAGAGCTTAGAGTTTATTTGGAAGAAATTGTAGATTTATTTGTAAAATATGATATAAAGACTGAATATTTCGGTACCATATTAAAAATTGTCGGTATAGCTTACATTTGTGACTTCATATCACTTTTATGCAAGGATTTAGATTATGAATCTGTGGGGAAAAAGGTTGAAATTGCCGGAAAGCTTATAATACTCATCTATTCCATCGATGTTATAAAAATATTCTTAGATCAAATTTTGATCTTAGTTAACGGGTGATAAAATGAAAAAAATAACCTTATTTATAATTGTGTTTACCGTATTATTTACCTTTACGTGCAAAGCCTCAACCATGGACGAAGCAATGGATGAAATTCCTACTAAGGGTATAGAAGATTATATAAACGAAAAAAATGCGTATTTCAGAGAAAATAACATACGTATACGAGACTTGATAAGAAACGCTTTTACAGGAAACTTAGATGTGAGCTTGAAGGATTATTTGTACTATGAGTTAAAAAAAGAACAAAGTTTTTTCAAAGATATTTTGAAAACCGGTATCAATGTGTTTATCATTTGCATAGCTCTAACCATAATAAACTATTTTACCGATGAAGATACCGGAAAAAGTGTTTCGGACATAGTTGTATTATTTTCGGTAATTATTATTTTTACTATCATACTTAAGGATGTACTTAGTATTAAAAGTATACTTAAAAGTGATTTTACTGATTTTAAAACTATTACGGAAGAAATCAATGCAATATTTATGGCAGCAATGCTTACATTCGGTAAGTTGAGTTTGCTGCAGTTCTTTCAAACTTCCCTTAACTATACAATAGGGATTACAACTCAGTTTATTTACAGCTTCATCGATATTATGACGGTAATAATGATAGCTGTTATATTAACCAACAACATGAATGAGCTTATTAATGCCAAGCTTTTGTACAAGGCATTAAAAAAAGGAACCCTTTTAATTTTAACCGGATTTATGATTATTGTAGTCATAAATTTTTCTGTACAAGGATATATATTATATAAAACAGATAATATTTTTATAAGTTCATTAAAGGCAATGTCTCCGGCTTCATTGCCTGTTGTGGGAAATGCAGTAACATCTTTCTTCGGTGTTTTTTTAAAAAGCTTATTGATGATAAAAGATGTACTTGGAATTGTAGTAATAGTTTTTATTCTGTCATCATTTGGCGGCTCAATAATAAAGATTAGTATAGCACTTATTATATACAAAGTATTAGGGGTAGTGACTGAACCTTTTAATGAAAATATATCCAATCTGATTTATGAAATGGCGGATATATTCTATATTTACCTTATATGCCTTATTACTCCCTTAGTAATTGTCACTGTTTATTACTCAATAATAATAAATTATATGAACAACATATTAGGATAACTATGAAAACAACGATTGTTAATACCTTGATATTAATACTTATTTTTAATTTAATAATGATAATTTTCCCGGAGGGAAAAACACAGAAATTTTGCAGAATATCTATTAAACTTTTAATCATTATTTTCATTCTGGATAATATATTTCTTAATGGGAGCATGAATGTAAAATTGCCGGTAACAACCGAAGTTCCTGCCTTTCAAAGAGAGGTAAACGTAAAAAGCATTTCTCCCGAAATTATTGAATCAATTAATAAAGAGAATTTCCAAGGAGAAGTTGTTTCAAATATTATCTTAAGATTTCAAGAGGACATGCAAATATCAGCCATAGTCAACCTAAGAAAGATGATTGGAAAAGATGAGCTCGATAGATTGAAATCAAACATAGCTGAAATTTTTCAACTTAGCTCAGATAAGATAGAAATAAACGGAGGGGCTTATGAATGAATTTTTTAAAATGCTAAAAGAAAACAAAAAATTAAGCTATGCAGTTAATGTTTTCATATTGCTGGTGATAATATCCTTAATATTAAAACTTGATTTTTCAAAAGTTTCAGGGGAGCCTGTAAGTTATCAAGATAGTGAAGTGAAAACAGAAAGCTATGTATATGCATTAGAAAAAAGAATGGAGGAAATACTTAGTAAAATTGATGATATTAACAGTGTTGATGTAATGATTTACACAAAACAAACTCCGATACTGGAACCTGTTTATGATGAAAATATCAGCAATGAAACAAATATTGAATCTATGAGTGACGGTACTAAAAGAGAGGTGAACAGAGAGACAAAACAAAATAAAGTAATATTAGGCAGGGATAATTCAGTAGTTGAGCGGTATTATCAATATCCTGAAATATCCGGTGTGCTTGTGGTAGTAAATTACAGCGGAAATAAAGATATTTACAGTATTCTAATCAATTCTGTAAAAACTTTATTGGATATCAAATTAAATGATATTGAAATAATAGTTATAAACTAAGGGGGTCTTATGATAATGAGAAAAGAAACATTAGTATTTTTAGCATCTCTGGCAATAATATTTATTATTGGGTATATAAATATGAGTTTGACGCCGGATAATGCATTTGATGATCTTGAAACAGGCCAGATGGAGCCGGCAGATTTGGAAGGTGACATTGCAGAAATAATTGAGGGCGGAGTTAATGAAGTTGATTTTGCAGAAGTGCTGCCGGAGGAAACAGATTATGAAATTTTGGGGGATATAACAGATTTATCGTCTGCTGAGGAAGCTTCCTCGGAAGGTGTCCTGGGTGTTTTAAATGCCAGCTTTGCTAACTTTAAATTAAACAAGGAAAAAAGCAACATGGATGTATTGGATTATCTTGAAGAAAGTTTGAGCTCATCATTGATATCTGACGAAACTAAGGAGCAATTTGAGCAGCTTTTATTGAAAAAGAATTCATTTATTGAAGCAGAACAGGGAATTGAGCTTATGCTTCAATCAAAAGGGTATAACGAATCAGTTGCCATTGTAGATGAAAGCATGGTTAAAATTGTAACAAATGACACGATTGAAAAGGCAGATGCCACAGTTATTTTAGATGTAGTCGTTTCAGAAACTAATTATACACCTTCTCAAATAAAAATCGTGAAATTTGATAATATTGATTTGTAAATATTTTCAACTTCTGCTATAATTATTTTAGGAGGTGCTACAATGGACAATGAAAAATTTGAATTCGGTCAGGTAAAAATATCCGATGATGTTGTAATAATTATTGCAGGTATAGCAGCGAGCCAGGTTAAAGGCGTCAATACTACTCGTACAGGTGTAACAGACGGAATCACCAATTTATTTTCAAAAAATAATTATTCAAAAGGTATAAAAGTCGATGTTAATGAAGATACAGTAGTAGTGGACATTTTTATCAATGTTGAATATGGCTATAAAATAAATGAGGTAGCAAGAGAAGTTCAATTAGCAATAAAGAAAGAAATTGAAACTATGACAGACTTAAAGGTGGCAGCTGTAAACGTCCACGTACTTAATATCGTTCAGGAAAAAATACAGGAGAAAGTACAAGAAAAAGAAAAGGATGCTGCCAACATAGCAATAGAGTAGAGGATGGGGGACACACCATATGGATTGTCCCCCTAATGGTGCATAAGGAAGAGTATACCTTCTGCGGCAGTAAAACTTTTATAGTATCAGGAGTAAACATGAAACGTAAAGAAACTAGAGAAGAAGCTGTAAAAATTGCATACAGTATGGATGTAAACAAAGATTTTAACAAAAATAATATTACAGAGTATTTAGAGCATTTTGAGCTTGAAAACATGGATATTGATTATTTAAATAAAACAATATCCGATATGATTGACAATATGGAAGAAATAGACAAACATATTACCGATAATTCCAAGGACTGGAAGCTCTCCCGTATTGCAAAGGTAGACCTTGCAGTCTTACGTATAGCTCTTTCTGAAATATTATATAATGAAACAATACCTGAAAGTGTATCAATTAACGAAGCAGTGGAAATAAGCAAAAAATTTTCAAAAGAAGACTCCCATAAATTCATTAACGGAATCTTAGGTACTGTAGTAAGGTGCATAAAAAAATGAGATATATACTTGGAATTGATACAAGCTCTTATACAACATCCGTTGCACTTATTAAGGAAGAAAGCAATGAAATACTTGCAGATGAAAGAAAGGTACTCGAAGTAAAAAAAGGACAAAAAGGCCTAAGACAGCAAGAAGCTGTATTTCAGCATTTAAAAAACTTGCCGGAGCTATACGAAAAAATTCCATATGACCTTTCAAATATTAAGATTGTATCAGTTAGTTCAAAACCTCGAAATGCTGAAAACTCATATATGCCCGTATTTATTGCAGGAAGAAATTTCGGAAAGGTTATTTCTGATACATTAAATTGCGAGTTTTTGGAATATTCTCATCAGGAAAACCATATAGCAGCTTCAATAATAAACAATTATAAAAATATCGATGAATTCCTTGCAGTGCATATATCAGGTGGTACCACGGAATTTTTGTCTTGCAATAAAGCCATTAAAGGCTTCGATATTAAAATTGTAGGCGGGACAAAGGATATTACATTCGGACAGCTCATAGACAGGCTTGGAATCATGATGGGTTTTATATTTCCTTGCGGAAAATATATGGAGGAATACATTAAAGACAAAACTTTTGAAAAAATTACAAGACCAAGACTGATAAAAGGTTCATATATAAACTTATCAGGAATGGAAAACTATTTTGGCAATCTGCTAAATAAATATTCAAAGGAAGTAATAATTACTTCACTTTTTGATTATATTGCCGAATATATAGTACATATAATAAGCAGTCTGTCACATCTTCAACACAAAACCTTAATTATTTCGGGAGGAGTTGCATCCAACAGCTATATAAGAAATTATATCACAAAAAGTGTTAAAGGATATGAAGTATTATTTCCTGCTGTAAATAATTCTTCCGACAATGCATTAGGTCTTGCATATCTCCCCATTATTGACAGGTGGCACAATGAAATTAAAACCAATTAAAGTTTCTGTTTTAAACCAATATATAAAAAAGTACTTAATGAGTAATTCAATCCTGAATAATTTGAGGGTTGAGGGTGAAATTACAAACATTAGAATAAGTAAGACAGGCTATACTTATTTTTCATTATGCGATGAAATATCCTGTATATCTTGTGTTGCTTTTTTTGCCGACACAATTTCAAAAAACGGGGACAAAATAATAGCGGAAGGAGAGCTTTCCGTATACGAAGCAAAGGGTACCTACCAGCTTATTGTTAGAGATATTGAAAGGGCAGGATTAGGTAAAATTCTTTTAGATTTGGAGCTATTAAAAGAAAAACTAAAAGAGCAGGGACTCTTTGACCGCAAAAGAGAGCTTCCCGAATTCCCTCAAAGAATAGGCATAATTACCTCAAAGACTGGGGCAGCCATCAAGGATATATTAAAAACATTTGAAAATGTAAAAGCCAATATTGATATAACTATATACAACACATTGGTACAAGGAGAAAAATCCAAAAAAAGTATTATTGAAGGATTAAAATATTTTAACAGTGTGGAAACTGACGTAATTCTCATTTCAAGAGGAGGAGGAAGTTTTGAGGATTTAAATGTTTTTAACGATATGGACGTAGCAATGGAAGTTTATAAATCCAATATTGTGGTTGTTACCGGAATAGGACACGAAACAGACAGAACACTGACCGACTATGTGGCTGATGTATACTGTCATACTCCGACTGCTGCAGCCGAAAGAATTATTAGAAACTACAAAGATATTGAAGAAAAGCTCGATAATCTTGTATTTACCTTGAAATCAGAAACAAACAATACCATATCATTAAAAAAGGCTGAACTAATATCTAATAAATATTTATTAAGAAGCAGCCTGCCCTTAGAGGATATTTATAAAACAAAAAATCAGTTAGATACTTATAAAAATTTAATAAAAAATAAAACTACCTCACAAATTAATGAGTATTATTTCAATCTTAAAATAATGTTAGAAAAATTGAATACTTTTGATTACAAGAAACAGCTTGAAAAGGGATTTGCGTTGGTATCGGACAATTCAGGAAATATTATAAAGCATAAAGAACAGGTAGAATTAAAAGATATTCTTCATATAAGATTTGCTGACTTTAAAATAGAAGCAGAAACAAGAGATATAAAAGAGGTGTAATATGGAGTACGATAATTTTGAAAGTGCCTTGGAAGAATTAAAAAATATTGTCCGGAAATTTGAAAATAAAGATGATATTTCAATTGACGAGCTTCTGGAAAATTATGAAAAGGGAATGAAGGCTTATTCTTTTTGCATGAAAAAGTTGGATGACACTCAAAGAAAAATCAAAATTATAGATGAAAATATTGAATAAGAAATCCTTAGACATAAGAGGGAACATTCCTTTGAAGACCTGTATTATAGGCTGACTTCCATAAAGGTGTATCCTTAAATTTTAATAATTATTAAAAATATTAATTGATATAAGTTAATTGATATGCTATAATTTTATTGAATATCCAAATATTTATTTTTTTAGAAGAATATTTATGTACCGGGCAAGGCATAAAAATGAAAAATTACAGACTTGACGTATTTTTGCATAATAAAGGGTATGTTGGCAGCCGTGAAAAGGCAAAGGAGCTTATTTTAAACAATTCTGTATTTGTGGATGATAAATTAATAACAAAGCCATCATATATGGTAAATGATGATGTTAAAATAAAAATTACAGAAGATGTATATATAAGCAGGGGTTATTTAAAAATTGAAAAAGCAATTCATGTATTTAACATTAATATTGAAAATAAGACAGCAGTAGATATCGGTGCTTCAACCGGAGGATTTACGGATTATCTGTTAAAACATGGAGCAAAAAAAGTATATGCAATAGATGTGGGCTGCGGTCAGCTTCATGATTCATTAAAGAATGATATTCGAGTTGTTAATTTAGAAAACACAAATTTCAGATATATTGATACATCTATAATTACTGATATTATAGACATTATAACAGTTGATGTTTCTTTTATTTCGCTTCAACATATTATACCTAAAATTGTCGAATTAAGTCATAATGATACAGATATTGTCGCACTGGTAAAACCTCAATTTGAAGCAGGTAAGGTAAACATAGGGAAAAAAGGTATAGTAAAAAAAAGAGAAGTACATTTAGGGGTACTTAATAGTATTAATAATTATTGTAAAACAAATAATTTGAAATTAATTAATATGGATTATTCTCCAATAAGAGGAGGGGCAGGAAACATAGAATATCTTGCCCACTTAAAAATTACAGGAAATACAAATGAAATTAATTTCAAAGACTTAATAAATAAAGCCTTTGAAAAACTATAAAAAAACTAAGAGGTGTCAAATGAAAAAGTATACCAGACAAACAAAAATTCTTGAGTTAATTTCAAAAAGTGAAATTGAAACCCAGGAGGAATTAGCTGAAGCCCTGAAAAATATGGGTATTGATGTTACACAAGCTACAATTTCCAGAGATATAAAGGAGCTTAGACTTGTAAAGGTAATGTCTAAAAGCGGTAAGTATAAGTATGCTACCATAAGTCAAAGCCAGGAAGGAATAACGGACAGATTGAATAAGATATTTGAAAATTCCGTTGTTTCAATCGACAATGCAATGAATATGATAATTATTAAAACAATTCCGGGAGCTGCTCAGATATGTGCATCAGCCATTGATTTTATGGGAATTGAAGAAATTGTAGGAACATTGGCAGGAGATGATAACGTCTTTGTAGCTGTACGAAAAATTGAACAGGTAGATAAGGTATTGCAGGAATTTAAAAAGAATATAAGATAATGGTGATGATATGCTGCTTAGTTTAAATATAAGCAATTTTGCAGTATTCGAAAATGTATCTGTTGATTTTGACTCCGGATTCAATGTTTTTACAGGGGAAACCGGGTCCGGAAAATCGGTTTTGATAAATGCAATTGAGCTTATTTTGGGGGATAGAGCTTCAAAAGAACTAATAAGAAAAGGCAAAAATTCTGCATTAATAGAAGGAATTTTTGATATAGGCGATAATGACAGCCTGTATGAAGACTTAAAGAGTTTAAACATTGAAATTGATAAGGATGACTTTTTAATAATATCAAGGGAGCTTTTACAAAACGGCAAAAGTATAAACAAGGTTAACGGAAGAACTTATCCTCTTAACACCATTAAGGCAATAGGCAGTTTATTGATTGACATTTACGGTCAATTTGGTCATGAAAGCTTATTTAAAAAAGAAAACCATATTAAAATGCTTGACAGTCTTATACAAAATGAGTTGTCACCCTTGCTTCAGTCCTATAATGAGCTGTTTGTCAAATATAACCGAGTTATAAACGAAATAAGCACATTAAAAGAAAAACTATTAAATAAAGATAAAAAAATTGAGCAGTTACAATATGAAATAAATGAAATTGATAGTGCAGAGTTAAAGGAATTTGAAGAAGAGGAGCTTCTTAAAAATATCAAAAAGCTTTCTAATATACAGGAAATTAAAAAATCTTTGTATGAAGCAATACAAATTCTTAACAGCGATAATATAAACAATGTTTACAGCATTATAAATAAAATTAAAAACTATGACGAAAAACTGGAAGAATTTCTTTCAAGGGTGGATATTCAGTTAGAGGAATTAAAACTATTAAGCTATGATTTAAGAGACTATTCAGATAATTTGGACCTCGACGAAAAAAAGCTGGAAAATATTGAAAACAGGATGTCTCTTATTAATCGTTTAAAAAGAAAATATGGTTTTTCAATAGAAAAAATTAATGAATACAGAAATGCATCCCATGAAGAATTAAGTCTGCTTCTTGAAGCTGATTCAAAATTAAATTCTTTAATTACAGAAAAAAATGAAATATATAATTTATTGATAGAAAAAGCAGGTATTATATCTAAGAAAAGAAAAACCGCTGCAGAATATCTTGAAAAGCAGATTTTAATCGAATTAAGCGAGCTTAATATGAAAAATATTGAGTTTGAAGTTAAAATCAATAAAAAAAATATATCTGCAGACGGTGTTGACGATGTTGAATTTTTGATTTCCACTAATGTAGGAAGCGACTTAAATTCCGTTCAAAAAATAGTTTCCGGAGGGGAAGCGTCAAGAATAATGTTAGCTTTTAAAAAAATAAAAAGCGACATTGGTCAAACCATGGTGTTTGACGAAATAGACATGGGAATAAGCGGCAAGACTGCACAGATGGCCGGCGTTAAAATGAATTATATTGCAAAGAACAATCAAGTTATCTGTGTCACGCATTCACCCCAAATTGCTTCAATTTCAAAAAATCATTTTTTGATTGAAAAAAAAGTTGTTGACAATAATACATTCAGTACAGTTAAAAAGTTAGACAAAGAAAACAAAATTTATGAAATTGCCAGATTGTTGAGCGGAATGAAAATAACTGAAAAATCTATAAATAATGCTAAGGAATTGATAGAATTTAACAGTAAAATAAGTGAATAGAACAAGTTTTAAATGGAAAAGTTAAGGATAAAACTATTTAGGAGAGCACAATGAGGAATTTTCTAAGAAGGGTTTTATTCTTTACTTTTTTTATTGCGGTATTAATGACTGCGGTTTTTTTTGGTTTTAATTTAAAAACAAATCCATATAAATTTGCAAAAGGCGACCAAGTAATAGATACGGAAGGAAAGTACATTATACCCGGTGGTCAGACTATCGGAATAGAACTGAAAACCGAGGGAGTATTGGTTGTCGGACTCGCTGATATAATCAATATTGACAATATATCAACATCTCCGGCAAAAATTGCCGGAATTGAAATTGGAGATAAAATATTGGAAATAGACTCTATATATATGAGAAGCACCGATGAAATATTAAATTATACCGAAACTATGGGGATTAAAGTCTATACATTTAAAATTGAAAGAGCCGGGGAGATTTACAATTTGACTATAACTCCTGTTCAAAGATATGACAGCGATGAAATTAAATTCGGATTTTGGGCAAGAGATGATATAGCAGGAATAGGAACAGTTACATTTGTAGATCCGGAAACAGGATTCTATAGTGCAATAGGTCACGGTATTTCTGATTCGGAAACAGGTAAGTTGATAGATATTGAATCAGGCACTATATCAAAAGCAAATATTACTAATATTAAGTTAGGCAAAAAGGGAGAACCGGGAGAAATTATTGGCTACATTTTAAAAGATAAAGAAAGTCTTGGAACGGTGACCGATAATACTGATTTTGGAATTTACGGGAAAATAAATAAGGACAGTATGGGATATTTCAGCGGCGATTTAATGGAAATCGGAAAAAAGGAAGAAATTAAACTCGGTCCTGCATATATAATTTCATGTGTAAATAATGAAATAAAAAAATACTCAGTAGACATAACTAAAATATTTTATCAAAATAAACCTGATGAGAAAAGCTTTGTTATTAAAATTACAGATAAGGAACTTTTGGAAATGACCAATGGTATTATTCAAGGTATGAGCGGAAGCCCTATAATACAAAACAATAAAATAGTCGGTGCTGTAACACATGTTTTTATGAATGATCCTACCAAAGGATATGGTATATATATTGAATGGATAATTGACAAAATATATGACTGATAAAATACATTAGTAAAATATAACAAAAATTTAAAAACAAATATTTTAATTTATCGACAAAATTTTAGTATAAATTAGGAAAAGCTGTATATAATAGACATATATACTTTTTATATTACAAAATTAGAAGACAAAAAATTTTTTTTATAAAAAAAAAGGGTTTTTTGATTCTTTTGCGTATTATATTAGTATAGAATATTTTGAATGGGGGAGTACTTATGCAAAAAAAAGTAAAAGTTGTTATTGCTGACGACAATAAAGAATTTAGGTTAATTCTAAAAGACTTCTTGCTCAGCAAAAAAGTCTTCGATGTAGTAGACATGGCAGAGGATGGAATAAAAACATTGGAATCTGTCGAAAAACATGAACCCGACATTCTTATATTGGACATAATAATGCCTCAGCTTGATGGGTTGGGGGTACTTGAGAGACTTCATAAAAAAGAATTAAAAAAGTTTCCTAAAGTAATAGTTCTATCTGCCGTAGGTCATGATAAGGTTACCCAGAGAGCTATTAATATGGGTGTTGACTATTATATTGTTAAGCCTTTCAATTTTGAATCTTTTGCTGACAGATTACTTCAAATATCAGAATTAGAAACTTCCAAGGTGCAAAATAAGAATAAGGAAATCGTTTATAACGAAAAAATTAACTCGGAGCTCAGCTTGGAAGTCAAAATAACCGAAATTTTACATGAGGTAGGTGTACCTGCACATATTAAAGGTTATCAGTATTTACGCACTTCTATAATAGATGTAGTAAAGAATGTTGAATTATTGGGAGCAATTACAAAGGAACTTTATCCCATGATAGCAGCTAAATATTCAACCACGCCAAGCAGAGTTGAAAGAGCCATACGACATGCAATAGAAGTTGCTTGGACTCGGGGGAAAATTGAAACTATCAACAATATTTTCGGTTATACTATACATAATAATAAGGGTAAACCTACCAATTCGGAATTTGTAGCAATGATAGCAGATAAACTTCGCCTGGAGCAAAGAGTATCATAGCAATAGAAAATGGTGCACCTGTAAATTAACTTGACAAAAATCTGTATTGTTATTAGAATAAGTCCAACTATTAATCTTGCTTCAGATGCAATGATTTAATATAGGAGGCTATAGTGAATAAGGAAATTACTGTAAAAAGCGAAAAAATATTTGAAGGCAAAATAGTTAATTTAAGAGTAGATACTGTTGAATTGCAAAACCAAAAATATGCAAAAAGAGAAATTGTTGAGCATAAGGGTGCAGCCTGTATATTAGCTGTTAATAATGATAAAGTAATTTTTGTGAGACAATACAGAAAGGCCATTGAGGAGAATATATTGGAGCTGCCGGCAGGGATTCTTAATATTGCAGAAGAGCCACCGGAAGGAGCTCTGCGTGAATTAAAAGAAGAAACCGGTTATAAGGCAGGTAAAATAGAGCTAATTTATGAATTTTATACCTCACCGGGTTTTTCCAATGAAAAGGTATATTTGTTTAAGGCTTCGGAGCTCGTATATGAAGGTACTGATTTAGATGAAGATGAATGCCTTGAAACAATTGAAGTTGATAGAGACGAAGCAAAAAAAATGCTTGAAACCGGTAAAATAAACGATAGTAAAACAATAATAGGACTTCTCCATTGGCTAAATTCTTAAAATAAAAACATAAAAAGTATTAAACCTCTTGTACAAGCATATATTATACAAAGCTTAACAAGAGGTTTTATTGTGCAAAAAGGACGTCTTATGTCCTGCTTGGCATACAGACAGTAGGTGGGAGGTTTATATGAACAATACACTAAAGAAGCTGGTGAAATCTGAAAACAAAAAGTTTATAGCCTTAATATTAATTTTTATCGGAGCTTTGATTCTATCGGCATTAATTTATTCATTAACGGGAAAGGGGTCTCTAAGTGAGATAAACTATGAAAGTATAAGTAAAATGAATTTTCTGCAAATTTTCGGGAGTTCACTTAAAAGAAATATTATTTATTTTTTGGCGGTCATCTTTTTAACATATTTTGGACAAGGATATTTAACAATGATTTTGTTTGGTTTTATTTCCGTATATTATGGTTTGTCCGTTATTTATATAATCAGGACTGTTGGTATGGATTTAAAATATTTTATGATCACCTTTACTGATTATTTTATATTCTTTCCTATTCTACTTTATTTTACTTTTATTTCAAGTTCAATAGCAAAATATACAAAAAAAGCAAAAAATATCGAGACTATTTCCCGAAAATTTGATATAATTATATCCGGGTATCTTAGAATTTCTTTATTTTATTTACTGATTGTAACAGCTTATTCGTTTGTATACAGCTTATATGTATTAATATTAAGCAGATTGATGGTGAGATAATGGAAATCACAATTTATAAAGAGTATTTGTATCAGAGAAACTTAAGTGAGAATACAATCGACTCCTATATTTACGATGTTGAAAGCTTTAGAAATTATCTTCGTGAAGATTATGAGCTTGAGCTAAATGAAACAAAAAAAGCACATATTTTAACATATCTTGTGACTCTGCAAAAAAACGGCAAGAGTTCATCAACATTATCGAGAACTATTTCTGCATTAAAAAACTTTTTTGATTTCTTGAAGAATGAAAAACTGATTAAGGACAACCCTGCTGTCAGCATACACAGCCCAAAACAAATAAAAAAGAAACCTTCAATTTTAACTGAAGAAGAAGTAGCTCAGCTTATGCTTTTGCCTGATAAAAATACTTTCAAAGGAATCAGAGACTTGGCAATGTTGGAACTGATGTATTCATCAGGTATAAAAGTATCCGAGCTCATCAGCATAAAATTATCTCAAATAAACCTAAGCGCCGGAATAATTTCTATTGAAGGAGAAAAAGAAAGAATAATTCCATTAAGCAAGTATGCAATAAGCGCAATTGAAAATTATTTAAATAATTTTAGGGATAAAAATACTGATGAAAATGACTTTTTATTTATCAATATTACCGGTGAGCCCTTAACAAGGCAGGGAATATGGAAATCTCTAAAATCTTATAAGAAAAAAATGAACTTAAATAAGGAATTATCTCCTCAAATTCTAAGAAATTCATTCGCTGTACATATGTTGTCTCACGGGGCTGACCTCGGAACTATACAGGAGTTAATGGGACTTAATAGTCTGGGTGCCGCACAAAATTATATAAATAATTTAGAATTCAAATCCTTGGAAGTTTTTAATAAAACATTTCCACGCGGTTGATATTTTCATACATAATTGATGTTTCAGACTGCACTATTAATGGTATAATAAGACAAAAGGAAGAGAGATATAAATTATCTCTTCTTTTAATATAAATAAAGGAGCAACCAATGATTAAAAGAACAGTATTGATAGTCTTAGACAGCGTGGGAGCAGGTGAACTTCCGGATGCTGCCGCCTATGGCGATGAAGGCAGCAATACACTAAAAAATATATACAAGAATGCAAAGAATTTTTCATTACCACATCTGGAGAATTTAGGTATTTTAAATATTGACGGATTTGAAGACTTGAAAAGCCCGGAATACTTTTTAGGCTCTGTGGCAAAATGCAGCCAAAAATCAAAGGGGAAGGATACAACAACAGGTCACTGGGAAATCAGCGGGCTGATACTGGATAAACCATTCCCTACCTATCCGGACGGGTTTCCTGAAGAGCTTATTTCTAAATTTGAGAAAAAAATCGGGAGAAAAGTTATAGGCAACTATGCTGCTTCAGGAACCGAAATAATCAAAGAATTAGGCAAAGAGCATGTGGAAACCGGCAATATAATAGTCTACACATCTGCAGACAGCGTATTTCAAATAGCAGCCCATGAAGAAGTGGTTCCCTTGGACGAGCTCTATGAAATTTGCATAATTGCCAGAAAAATGTTGCAAGGAAATAATGGAGTAGGAAGAGTAATTGCAAGACCTTTTATAGGGGAAGAAGGTAATTATACAAGAACCGGCAATAGGAAAGATTTCTCCTTAGAGCCTTACAAAGATACAATGCTGGACTTCGTAAAAAACAGCGGCAGAGAAGTTTATGCCATTGGGAAAATAGAAGATATATTTGCTAACAAAGGTATTACATATTCAAATCATACCAAAAACAATGAAGAAGGAATTGAAGCATTAATTCAAGCTGTAAAACTAGATTTCGAAGGCTTGATATTTGCAAATCTTGTAGATTTCGACATGATTTACGGTCACAGGAACAATGTACAGGGATATGGGGATGCCCTTATGTATTTTGACGGCAGGCTACCGGAAATAATGGATAATCTCAAGGATGACGATATTTTGATTATTACGGCTGACCATGGCTGTGACCCTACAACTGCCAGTACAGACCATTCAAGAGAATATATCCCCCTGATTTTCTATGGAAAGAATATAAAAGAAAATAACAATCTTGGCATACTTGAAACTTTTGCATCCATAGGCAAGACCGTATTGGATATTTTTGATATTAATAATGACCTTAAAGGGACAAGTGTTAAAAACCAAATAATCAAAACCGGGAAATAGACTAAATTAGACATTTTTTTTAAACAACTAACTTACATATTTCATTATCCGCAGATAGGAATTTGCTCATCCAATTAAATGTATGATTCAACAAAATATGGTTATTCTACATAAAAAGGAGGTAATTTTATGAAGAAAATTTTAACCATATTTTTTATATTTATTATCTTAAATATGATGGTTGTTACCGCATATGGAATTGAACCCGAGGACTTGCAATCCCGCTCTGCAATTTTGATTAATGCAGATGACGGAAGGATTTTGTTTGAAAAAAACGCTAACGATAAAATGCAGCCGGCAAGCATTACTAAAATAATGCTTATGGTTTTGATTTCAGAAAGAATGGCTGATGGTCAAATAACATTAGACCAGGAGATGACAATTTCGGAAAATGCTGCAGGTATGGGAGGAAGTCAAATATATCTCGAAGCATATGAAGTTCAAACAGTAGAGAATATGCTTAAAGCTATATCCATGCGCTCAGCCAACGATGCATCAGTTGCAATGGCTGAATTTATGTACGGCTCAGAAGAAAGCTGTGTTAAGGCTATGAATGAAAAAGCCAAGGAATTGGGTATGAAGGATACCGTATTTACAAATGTTACGGGCCTTCCGGACCCCGAGCATCTTACTACTGCAAATGATATTGCTATAATGACGCGTGAGTTGTTAAAATATAATTATATGGATGAATATATGCTTACCTGGATGGATTCCGTATTTGTAGGCAAGGAAAAGGATTCAGAGCAAGTGTTGGTAAACACAAACAGACTGATAAATAATTATAACGGCTTATTGGCAGGGAAGACAGGTTATACAACTGAAGCAAAATATTGTTTATCGGCAGCTGCAAGAAGAAATGACACTACATTAATTGCCGTAGTCCTCGGGTGTGATAACACTAAAATTCGTTTCGATGAAGTTACAAAACTATTGAATGAAGGATTTGCAAACTACAAAAACATTGTTTTCCATAAAGCAGGTGACACAATAACCACATCACCGGTTTATTGCGGAAAAGAAGAAACGATTAATATAGTTTCAAAGGAAAATATCAACTATTTTACAGAAAGTAATTGCAAGCCTGAGGATTTTAATTTAGAATATGTAATAGATGAAAATCTAAAAGCTCCTTTAAACGTGGATAAAAAAATCGGAAGAGCCATACTATCTAAGGATGGTCGGGTATTAGGCGAATTTGAATTGTATCCGGGAGCAAATGTTGAAAAAGAAAATTTATTTAAATTTTTTATCAATAACTTTTTAAAAACTACCATAAGATAAGGAAGGCTGGAAATGGATTACTCCGTAAATATAAACGTCTTTCAGGGACCTTTTGATCTCTTGTTTCATCTAATCGAAAAAAAGGAAATTGATATTTATGATATACCCATATCTGAAATAACAGATCAATACTTAGAGTACCTCGAAGAAATGATGCAATTCAATATGAATGTTGCAAGCGAATTTATATTTATGGCAGCAACCTTAGTTGAAATAAAATCTCAAATGCTTTTACCTCAGAAGGAAAAAGAAGAAGATCCTAGGCAGGAATTAGTTAATAAATTACTCGAATACAAAATGTATAAAGATTTATCGGAAGAACTGAAAAAATATGAGGACGAGAGCAGTTTTTATATTTCCAAACCAAGAGAGGAGATGGCTATAACTTCAGATACAAAGACAGAGCAGCTTTCACTGAATGAAATAAATGTATATGAACTTTACAATATATATTTATCTTTGATTAAAAAACAGAATTTTAGAATTGAACCTGAAGAAAAATTCAAAATATACAGGGAAAAATACAGTGTAAAGGGCTGTATGGAGGATATTGTAAAAAAAATTAAGAAATTTGGAAAAGTTTCATTATTCAATACCTTAAAAGAAAAAGAAAATATATCAAAAGAATATATTGTAACATTGTTTTTAGCCATATTGGAACTTTCAAACAATAAAGGAATGAAAATATATCAGGAGAATATTTACGGAGATATAATAATCACCAAACAGGAGAGAAAATGAATATAAAGAGTGTTTTGGAAAGTTTGCTGTTCGCTTGGGGGGAGCCCTTAAGCATAATTGAAATGTCAAAAATATTAGAAAAGCCTGCTGACAGCATCATATTAGTATTGGATGAAATGATAAGCGAATTCAACGACAATGAAGACAGGGGTCTTATTATTCAAAAGTTTGGGGATTCTTATCAGCTCACTACCAAAAAGGCTAATTATGAATATATTCAGAACCTATTGGAAACTACGGTATCTAAGAGTTTGTCAACAGCTGCATTGGAAACACTGTCCATAATTGCATACAAGCAGCCTGTTACAAAGGTGGATATAGAAAGAATAAGAGGGGTTAAGTGCTCCCAGGTGGTAAAAGGGCTTATTGATAAAGGATTGATAAAAGAAGTGGGACGTCTTGATAAGCCCGGCAGACCCGTAATTTTTGCTACAACAGATGAATTCTTAAGACATTTCGGCTTAAGCTCAATTGATGAATTGCCGAGTATCGGGGATATAGCTTCAACTGTAGAAGTATGACAAGGGGACGGGGGTACTGTCATCTTTTTATTCAAAACAAAGAAACAGATTTGTCTGTTAAAGGGTTATTTTTATTATGGGAATATTGATAGTTCTATTGGGGGGACTCTTATTTTTATATTTGAATATCAAATGTGCATTTAAAATAAATATTACTTTTTATTTTTTGCATGTTTATTTTTACGTAATTATTTTTAGAAAAAAACATGAATATCAAAAAAGAATCAATTTTTCCGCAAAAAAAATAATTGACAGATATAAAGCTCCGGAATTAAGACAAAAGACTAAAAACAATCTAAAATATCTTAAGCATATAAAAAAAGTATTTAATATTTTTTATGTAAAAGATATTTTTTTCTATCCCGAATGTATTTTGGAAAAACAATCATTTGCTCTTGAATTTGTAATAGTAAACAGAATGCTTAAAAAATCTCTTCTTAACGGATGATTATGTTATAATTTTTTTTTTTTAGGGCATAATTAAAATAACGGAAGAAATTGCCACGCGATTTCAACACTGTTAAACGAGGCAGAGAATATACTCACCATTGTGATTTTGCCTCGTTATTGATTTCCAAAAGAAAGGGGATAACATGAGTAAGGATATAGAAAGTATAATCAAAACGACATTAGATAATATTAATAATTTAACAGAAAACGAAAAGCTCATAAGCAGCAAAATTTGTTATGACAATACCAATTATTTGGCGATATCCAAGCTTAATATGAACTTTATTATAGGAGGAAGCGATATAGATAAAAAATTTCGTACAGTTGATTTAAAGCCCTTCGCCGGAGCAGCTTATGTTAATCTGCAATTAAACCCGCAAATTTTAATTTATGAAACACCGGATAATAATATCAAAACTATTAATATTAACAATGAAACAACTGCAGGAGATATTACATCCTCCATCATGAATATTATGTCATTTATTAAAGAAATAAGGGAGAAAAAGGATTGTGATATTTAAGAGAGCAATTGCTATATTGACAGTTATATTTATTTTTACATGCGAATTTACATGTGTTGAAGCTATGCCCGGTGTTTCGGCACAAGCTTATATTGTTATAGATGCTCAATCAGGAAGAATTCTTAAATCCCATAATGAAAATAAAAGACTGCCTATTGCAAGCACAACCAAAATAATGACAGCAATTCTCGCAATTGAAACCATCGATGATTTAAACCAAAGAATAGAAGTGCCTCCGGAATGCTCAGGCATAGAAGGTTCAAGCATCTATTTAAGACCTAAGCAAATGGTGTCGGTAATTGATTTGTTATACGGAACAATGCTTCGCTCGGGAAACGATGCGGCAGAAACGTTATCTAAATTTGCCGGAAGAAACAATCCGGAAGGATTCATATCAATGATGAATAAAAAAGCAAAAGAGTTAGGCGCTCTAAATACAAATTTTGAAAATGCAAACGGCCTTCATGACGATAATCATTATTCAACAGCATACGACTTGGCTCTTATAAGTGCCTATGCCATGAAAAATGATACATTCAGAAAAATTGTGAGTACCGAAAAGTACAAGGCTGAAAGTATGAACAATATGTTCTACAATAAAAATAAAGTTGTTTACCAGTATAAATACGGTACGGGAATTAAAATCGGCTTTACAAAGGCAGCAGGCCGATGTATAGTTGCATCTGCAGAAAAGGACGGTACTGAAATTATAGCAGTGCTTCTCAATGACAATAATTGGTTTAATGACTCTTATCAAATTTTCGATTGGGCTTTTGAAAATTACAAATGCTACAGCATAGTCGAAAAAGGGCAGTTTGTAAAATATACTCCCGAAAGAAACCCCGTCTTTATCGGAGAGAGCTTTAGATGCGTATTGACGGATAAAGAAATAAAACAGATTCGTTTTGAAGCATTAATTAAACCGGAGCTTATGTCAAATGATTCCGAAACTAAAACATGCGGAACCTACAACATATATTTGGGAAAAACCAAGCTTGGCACAGGATATCTGATTAGATGACAAGGGGATGGGGGCTTTGTCATGTTTTTGTTCACGCCCACCAGGGTTGCTTCCTGAAAACGCATATTGAATATTTTACAAATTCATACATTTATAATATAATATCTAGAAAACAGGGAAAAGAGCCCATCCCTTGTTATCCGGAGGAGATATGGAAGAAAGACTGCAAAAATATATTGCACGATGCGGAGTTGCTTCGAGACGTAAAGCTGAGGAAATAATTTTACAAGGTAATGTAAAAGTTAACGGAATAATTATAAAAGAGCTTGGAAGCAAAATTAATCCTGAAAAGGATATTGTAACCGTAAATAATCAAAGGATATATGAAAAACAAAAAAATATTTATATAAAAATGTACAAACCTGAGGGGTATATTACAACCGTCAAGGACCAGTTTAATCGAAAAACTGTTCTTGACTTAATCAATATTAAAGAAAGGATTTATCCCGTAGGAAGACTTGACTATGACACTTCCGGATTACTGTTATTAACTGATGATGGAGACCTTGCCAACAAATTAATGCATCCCAAATATCGCATCTTCAAAACCTATAAAGCGGAAATTGAAGGAGGAATAAGCGAAGATTCCATAAATAAATTAAGAAACGGCGTTTTAATTGACGGATACAAGACTGCTCCTGCCAAGGTAAAATTGTTAAAGAAAACTCAAAAGAATTCGTTCGTACAAATAAGCATTCATGAGGGTAAAAACAGGCAGGTAAGAAAAATGTTTGAGAAGGTAGGCCACAGGGTGATAAAATTGAAAAGACTATCATTCGGCAATATCAATTTAGACGGACTGAGAGAAGGACAATGGAAATATTTAACCGATGATGAAATAGAATATTTAAAGAGGTAAAGATGGACAAGATGTACGGTCAAATTACGGAAATGGTGCACTTTCTAATCAAGGGAAGCTATGAAGGAAAAGAGGATTTAAGATTTGTTGATTTAACGTGCGGAAACGGATATGACACTCTATTTTTAAGCAATTTAGCAGGGAAAAAAGGTTTTGTAACAGCCTTTGACATACAAGAAACAGCAATTGAGAGAACAAAAAAACTACTTCAAGAAGAAAGTAACTTCAATAATTATAAAGTTATTCATAATGGACATGAGCATATAGACAAATATTTGACGGAAAAAATAGATGCGGCCATATATAACTTAGGATATCTTCCTAATTTTAACAAAGATATTTTTACAAAACCGGAAACTACTATCTGCTCTATAAATTCACTTTTTCCTTATTTAAAAAACTCAGGAAGGATATATATTACAGCTTATACAAGTCACGACAAAGGCTGTGAAATTAATTCAATTTACGACTACTTAATTAAGTTAGACAAGAAAGAATACAATGTAATTCATATAAAAGTTATAAATAAAAATAACACTCCTCCTGAATTATTTATTATAGAAAAAAATTCATAATACTAATTAATGACAATACCCCCGTCCCCTTGTCATATGATACTGCTTGCTCATTTCTTGCAAAATATTCATTTATATGTGCGATTTAGTTAAAAAGCAACGTTTTCCTTCCAATTAAATGCAGATAATGAAATAAAACTTGCATTATGCAATATTATTTGATATATTTCTTGCAAGAAAACCTCGAATCTGTTATAATTAAGATAACGAAATTATATGGAGGAATTATATGGCTGAGGAAAAAATTCTTTTACAAAATATACCATGGTGCAAAGGATGTGGTGTATGCGTTGGTTTTTGTCCCGTAAAAGTACTGGAAATCAAAGACGATAAATGTGTCATAGCTCACAGGGATAAATGTATTTTTTGTGGACAATGTGAACTAAGATGTCCGGACAATGCTATTTGGATTGGAGGTAAAAAATGAGTAATAAGGTATACAAATTAGTTCAAGGAAATGAAGCTTGCGTTGAAGGTGCATTAGCTGCCGGTATGAGATTTTTTGCCGGTTATCCCATAACGCCATCAACCGAAATAGCGGAAATATCTGCAGAAAAGCTGCCAGCGCTGGGAGGCAGATTTATTCAGATGGAAGATGAGCTTGCAAGTATGGCTGCCATAATAGGAGGCTCTCTCGCAGGGAAAAAATCTATGACTGCAACCAGCGGTCCCGGGTTTTCTTTAATGCAGGAAAACATAGGGTATGCAGCTATTACCGAAATACCTTGTGTTGTTGTAAATGTGCAAAGAGGTGGACCGAGTACAGGACTTCCGACATCTCCTGCTCAAGGTGATGTTATGCAGGCAAAGTGGGGAACACACGGAGACCATCCTGCTATAGCCTTGACACCTAATTCTGTTCAAGAAACATATGAATATACTGTTAAAGCTTTTAATTTAGCTGAAAAATACAGAACTCCGGTCATACTCCTAATGGATGAAACAGTAGGACATATGAGGGAAAAAATGGCTTTTAAAGATGTTTCGGAAATCGAAATAATAGACAGAAAAAAACCAACATGCAAGACTGAGGACTATGTTGCTTATAGACCTGATGAAGATATGATACCACCAATGGCATCATTCGGAGAAGGATACAGATACCATGTATCGGGACTTACTCATGACGAAACCGGTTTTCCTACAAATAATAATGAAATATCCGAAAAATTAGTTAAACGATTAGTTGATAAAGTTAATAAAAATTTAGATGACTTTTCATATTATGAAGAATATAAATTAGAAGATGCAGAAATTGTTATAATCGCATACGGCGGAGTATCAAGGTCAGCTAAGAGTGCTGTAGACGAGCTAAGGAAACAAAATATTAAAGCAGGTTTATTCAGACCAATCACCATTTGGCCTTTCTTAGAAAAACAAGTAAATAAGGTTTCATTAAACGCAAAAGAAATATATGTTGCAGAAATGAACTTGGGACAATATTTTCTTGAAGTTGAAAGGGCTGCATGCAAAAATTGTACTGTTAAAAATATAGGTAAAGTAAATGGTGAACTAATCACTCCTGAAGAAATTGTACAAGCAATAGGAGGTAACAAATAATGAACTGTAACGAAATAACTAAAAAATATTACAGAGCTAACAAGCTCCCTCATATATGGTGTCCGGGATGCGGTCATGGCACATTAACAAATACAATAGTAAGAGCAATAGATAAATTAGGACTTAATAAAGATGAGGTAGTAATAGTATCAGGTATCGGATGTTCATCAAGAGCTCCCGGTTATTTGGATTTTAATACTCTTCACACAACTCATGGAAGGGCATTGGCTTTTGCAACGGGTATTAAATTTGCAAATCCAAATCTTCACGTTATTGTAATAATGGGAGACGGAGACAGTTCTGCAATTGGAGGCAATCACCTAATCCATGCCGCAAGAAGAAATATAGATATAACAGCAGTAGTATTCAACAATAATATTTACGGAATGACAGGCGGACAATTTTCACCTACTACTCCTTCCGGTGATATGGCAACAACTACACCACACGGCAATATTGATAAACCTTTTGACCTTTGCAGCTTGGCTCAAGGAGCAGGAGCTACTTATGTCGCCAGAGGTACAGCTTACCATGCTGTTCTTATGCAGAAATTAATAGAAAACGGAATACAGAACAAAGGATTTTCGTTTATAGAAGGTTTAAGCCTGTGTCCAACATATTACGGAAGAAAAAACAAAAAAGGCAGTGCTTTTAAAATGCATACTTTTTTAAAGGAAAATTGTGTTGATAAAAAGGTAGTTGATAAAGATCCTGAAAAAGGCAAGAATAAAATATTAATCGGCGAATTTTACAACAATCCGCAGCCTGAATATACAGAAAGTTATCAAGCTGTTATTGATAAACTTCAAGGATAGGGGGAGAAAAATGAAAAAATTAGAGATAAGACTTAGCGGTTCCGGAGGTCAGGGAGTTATATTAGCAGCCATTATATTAGCGAATGCCGGAGTCGAACAAGGATTAAATGCTATACAAACTCAGTCCTACGGACCTGAAGCAAGGGGCGGTGCCAGTAAGGCAGAAGTTATATTGAGCAATGGTGAAATAAATTATCCTAAAATATCAACGGCAAATATACTTCTTTCTCTTACTCAAAAAGCATATGATAAATACAAATCATCCCTGGAAAAAGATGGTATATTAATTGTTGATGAAAGTGTTAAACTAAGGGGAGACGAAACATTTAAAGTATATAGTCTTCCCATATTGAGAACTGCACTAGAGAAATTTGAAACTCATATGGTAGCCAATATAATTTCATTAGGTGCAATTTATGAATTGATGGGAGAAAACATAATTGATAAGGATATAATGATACGCTCCATAACTGAAAGAGTTCCGGCTCATACAGTTCAAAAAAACACGGATGCATTTGAAGAAGGTATTAAATTAGCAAGAGGGTAACATGAATGATTTAATAAGAATTATCAAAAAAAACTTTCATAAATTCAGCAGAGGACAAAAGCTAATAGCTCAATTTATTATTGACCACTATGACAAAGCTGCATTTATGACTGCTGCAAAAATAGCAGAAACAGTAGATGTAAGCGAATCAACCGTTGTAAGATTTGCATCGGCCTTGGGTTATTCCGGATATCCTGAAATGCAAAAAGCTTTACAGGTTTTAATTAAAAATAAACTTACCACGGTCCAGAGAATAAGTCTTAATGATGATGTAAATGACAAGTTAAAGCTTCATAAAAGAAATTTAAAGAATGAGATGAACAACTTGCGTTATTTGTATGACCATTTCGATATGGAAGCATTAGATAAAGCAACCGAGCTAATCTTAGAGGCTGACAGAGTATTTGTACTAGGGCTTAGAACATCTTCAACTTTGTCAAATTATCTAGGCTTCTATTTGGATGTAATCTTGAATAACGCTAAAGTACTCAACAACAGCGGTGTTAATTCCTTATATGAAGAAATTATAAGAATTAAAGAAGATGATTTATTGATAATTATAAGTTACCCAAGATATTCCAGAACAACTCTTGATGCTGCAAGATTTGTTAAGGAGCGAAATACAAAAATAGTTGCAATTACAGATACTGAAGAATCACCTGCCTATGAATTGGCAGATGTATCACTCTTATCAAAAAGCAACATTGTATCATTTGTTGACTCCTTAGTAGTACCTATGGCAATGATAAACCAATTGATAATAAATATAAGCTTGAGGGAAAAAGAAGAAATAGTTGAATACTTTAATACATTAGAAAGACTCTGGGACCATAACAGTATATATCAGAACTTCTAATATATGTGAGGTAATGGGATACACCTCTGTTTTGGGAAAGTCTCTGGATCAGAGGAATGTCCTTAAATTAAAAGAGCGACGCTCTAAAGTAAGAATAATCATTAAGGATATAAAGAAAGGGGAGACGCTTATAACAAGAGCATGTTTATTGAGCGTTAAGGAAATACCCTATACTTTGTATCCTTTTGTTTAACTGTGCCAAAAAATTTTCTTGTTATATTTAATAATATGTACTATAATGTTAAGGTGTTGAATACATAATAGGGACATTATGTGCAACAGTAAATACTAAGTTTGGTTTCACCATACTTATATATTATGAAAGGAAAACAATATGATAATCGCAATAGACGGACCGTCAGGAGCCGGAAAAAGCACTGTTGCAAGACTATTAAGCAAAAAACTTGGATATGAGTACATCGATACAGGGGCTATGTACCGAGCTCTTGCATATAAAGCATATAAACAAAATATTGACATAAATGAAGCTAATATTGCAGAATTGCTTGAAACAACCAATATTACCTACTATGACAATAAAGTATTTTTAGACGGTGAAAATGTTGAAAACTTAATAAGAAATGAAGAAATATCCATAGCGGCTTCAAAAATATCATCTTTAAAAATTGTCAGAGAAAAAATGGTTGAAATCCAAAGAAAGATTGCAAAAAATAAAAATGTGGTATTGGAAGGTCGTGATATTGGTACAATTGTTTTTCCGGATGCAGAGCACAAATTTTTCATAACTGCATCATTGGAAGAGAGAGCAAAAAGGCGTTACGAGCAATTGAAATTAAACAATATTAAAGCTGATTACACAAATGTTATCAATGATATGATTAAGCGTGACGAAAATGATTCAACAAGAAAGTTTTCTCCCCTTAAACCTGCTGAAGATGCAATATTAATAGACACAACGAATATGGACTTGAATGAAGTTACAAAGACTATTGCACAATATATCGGAGGAAGCAATGTTTTATAAAATAGCAGTGATTGTATTAAAGGTTCTTGTATTTATAATTTTTGACTTAGAAGTATATAACAGAGAGAACCTTGACAATATAGACGGTGGCTTAATAATTTGCGGAAATCACAGATCCATGATTGACCCTGTAATATTAGCAGTATCTACTAAGCGGCAAATTCACTTCATGGGCAAAAAAGAATTGTTTGAAAACAAATTCCTATCATTTTTATTCAGAAGTCTTGGTGCCTTTCCCGTCGACAGGAAAGGAGTATCCTTATCGGCAATAAAAAACTCCCTTAATGTTTTAAATAAGGGCGGTATATTAGGAATATATCCGGAAGGAACAAGAATTAAAACCGGATTTGACGAAAAAAATGCAAAATCGGGAATTGCTTTAATAGCTAATAAAGCAAAAGTCGGAATTATGCCCGTTTATTTGGATGGACCATATAAATTCAGAGGAAAACTCAGACTGTATATAGGAGAAGAAAAAGACTACTTCAAAAATTACAGCGGCAGGCTGAATTCTGAAGATTATACGGAAATAGGAATAGAAATTTTAAAGGATATTTACAGATTAAAAAATGAAGGTATGAAATGAAAATAATTGTTTCAGAATACAACGGTTTTTGCGGA
>Ga0116141_10000020_pt1 | contig 106583 bp, 91 predicted proteins | sample AD_UKC097_MetaG_FD_89744 | JGI IMG/M metagenome (GOLD analysis project Ga0116141, IMG submission 89744) | Active sludge microbial communities of municipal wastewater-treating anaerobic digesters from USA - AD_UKC097_MetaG | ecosystem: Engineered > Bioreactor > Anaerobic > Digestate | place...
AAGGCGGAATCCAATTACGAATTACGAATTACGAATTACGAATTACGGTTGGGACTATCACTCACAATTTAATTCTAAATTCTAAAATCTAAATTCTAAATTTAAGATTCCGAAATCCGAAATTTTTATATATCTTTGTTGATTGATTTTTTCCAAAAATATATACGATATGAAACATCTTGCTATCGGCGTTGATATTGGGGGCACTCACGTTAGTTGTGCTGCTTGTGACATTCAAAAACAGATATACTTAGCTGATACATTTCAGAGTTCGCCGCTGAATAATCAGGGAAGTGTTCAAGAGATTATTACAATTTGGGCTGACACGATTCAGAGAACACTTGCGCAGATTGGCACGGAAAACTGCCTGGGTATCGGTTTTGCTATGCCCGGTCCTTTTGATTATGTGAACGGCATTGCCCTATTTCAAGGCAACAACAAGAAATATGAAGCTTTATACGGAGTGAGTATTCCGCATATGATTCGTCAAAAGTTGGGATTACCGGACACATTCCCAATTCGCTTTATTAACGATGCTACGGCATTCGCATTGGGCGAAGACTGGCTTGGTGAGTTAAAAGGAAGCGAACGTTCTTTGGCAATCACATTAGGAACCGGTTTTGGATCTGCCTTTTTATCAGATCACCTTCCCGTAGTTGCCGGAGAGGAAGTACCGGAGTTCGGTTGCGTATGGCACCTTCCTTTTAAAGATGGAAATGCAGACGATTACTTCTCTACACGCGGCTTGGTAGGACGGTATGAACAAATGAGTGGCGAAAAACTACCGGGAGTGAAAGAGATCGCTATGAGAGCAGATCAAGATCCTAAAGTTCAGGAACTTTTTGATGATTTTGGAGAACAATTGGCACTCTTTCTGCACACCTGGATGACACGCTTTAGAGCTGAAAAGCTGGTAGTAGGTGGAAGTATTGCCCGGAATTTTCATCTATTCGAAAAAAAGATGAATGAAACACTGCAATCGGTTGGATCTCTTGTACAGGTCGAGTCATCCAAGCTACTAGAATCTGCTGCCATGATCGGTAGTGCTACGCTGGTTGATCCTTCCTATTATAAAAAAGTTGAGCACCTGCTCCCATTAATGTAAAAAATAAAAATTAATAACAATTTATAAATGAAACAGAATAAGATCTCTCTAAAAATTATCTTTCCTGTATTGCTCTCCTTTTTTGTGATGAGCTTTTGTGACTTGGTTGGTATTGGTGTGGACAGAGTTAAAGAGGACTTTGAATTGAGTAACACCATTGCCGGTCTGATCCCGTCAGCCGTATTTCTATGGTTTTTCATTTTATCGGTACCGGTTGGCGTTTTACAAGATCGGATAGGAAAACGAAACATGCTGAATATCGGGATGAGTGTTACTGCATTAGGTCTCTTTTTCCCTTTAATCAATTACTCCGTCACTATGGTTCTCATAGGATTTGCCCTGTTGGGAATTGGTAACACTATTGTTCAAGTATCTGCTAATCCGCTTTTGGTGGATGTGGTACCCTCCAACCGCAGATCCAGTTTCCTCAGCTTTTCACAATTTATTAAAGCCTTAGGCTCCATGATTGCCCCTCCTTTAGCGGGAATTTTGGCTGCCCAATATGGCGATTGGAAGCTGATCTTTTTGATCTTTGGTATTGTTTCCCTACTCTCTGTGATATGGTTGTATTCTGTTAAAATTGAGGAAAGTGTTAACCTGGAAAAAAGAGCTACTTTTGCTTCCTCTTTCAAACTATTAGGTAATCGATATATCGCATTAATGGTTTTGGGAATCTTCTTGGTAGTTGGAATTGATGTGGGTGTCAACGCCATCTCCGGTTCCTTTTTAAAAGAGCGGTTTGGAACTGAACAAATTCTGGCAGAATCGGGACGAAGTATCTACTTTTTTGGAAAAATGCTGGGTACTTTCCTAGGAGCGATGCTCTTAACCCGCATCTCAACACGCCACTTCTTTATCGGCAGTTCCATCTTAGGATTGATATCTCTCCTCGTTTTTGCATTTATTCCTTCTGAAATGGGAGCTTTAGTGCTACTATTTATCATCGGATTAGGCTTTGCCAATATCTTCCCATTGATCTTTTCCATCACTGTTGGAAGATATCCCGATCGAGCCAATGAGATCTCCGGATTGATGGTGATGGCCATCAGTGGTGGAGCGGTAATTCCTCCATTAATGGGCTTCATCTCCGACCGTTCAGGTATTGTCGCTGCTATCGGAGTACTGATCATCTCAGCAGTATATCTGTTGGGACTCTCATTCTCAGCAAAGGAAAAATAGAAAAATTTTTCCTATCGATTTTATCAATAGATACAATCACTATTATTAGACAGTTGTAATCAAATTAATAGTATATTTTTGCAATCTAATTTATCAATTAAAAAAAATAAAAAAGAATATGAAATCAGACATTGAAATAGCAAAAGCCGCCAATATGTTACCCATTAGGGCTATTGCTGCCAATTTAAATATTGACCAGGATTTAGTTGAAAAATTTGGAAGATATAAGGCCAAACTCCCTCTCAACTTAATTGATGAAGAGAAAGTTAAAAAAAGTAAATTGATCCTGGTGACTGCCATCACTCCGACACCTGCCGGTGAAGGAAAAACAACCACATCCATCGGATTGGCTCAGGGAATGAACAAGTTGGGACACAAAACCATGGTGGTTCTTCGTGAGCCTTCATTAGGTCCTGTTTTTGGAGTAAAAGGAGGAGCTGCAGGGGGTGGTTATGCACAAGTAATCCCGATGGAGGATATCAACCTGCACTTTACCGGTGACCTGGCTGCTATTGAGAGAGCTCACAACTTGTTAGCTGCATTGATTGACAATAACCTGCAAAGCAAAAGCAGAAACTTAAACTTAGACCCCAGAACCGTGAAATGGAAAAGAGTAATGGACATGAATGAGCGCGCATTGCGTGACATTGTTATTGGTTTGGGTGGAACATCACAGGGAGTACCTCGTGAAACAGGATTCGATATTACAGCCGCATCTGAGATTATGGCTATCCTCTGCTTATCTGAAAGCATTGAAGATCTTAAAAAGAAATTAGGCAATATCTTTATTGGATACACCTATGATAAGAAACCAATTTTTGCCAGAGACTTGAATGCACAAGGAGCCATGGCAGCATTATTACGAGATGCCATTAAACCTAACTTAGTACAAACTTTAGAGAATACACCTGCTTTGATTCACGGTGGACCTTTTGCGAATATCGCCCAAGGTACAAACTCACTCATTGCCACTAAAATGGGACTCTCCTTGTCAGACTATGTAGTTACTGAAGCAGGGTTTGCTTCTGAATTGGGAGCAGAGAAGTTCTTTGATATCAAATCACAGTACGGCGGATTAACTCCTCATGCAACCGTAATTGTAGCCACTATCAGAGCATTGAAATATCATGGTGGTGTGGATTTAAAAAGCTTAAGCACACCTAATCCGGAAGCAGTTAGGGAAGGATTACAAAACTTGGATAAACATATTGAAAACATTCTCCACTTCAATATTAAACCGGTAGTGGCTTTGAATAAATTTGCTACCGATTCCGAGGAGGAAATCGCTGTCCTAACAAATCACCTCAATGATTTAGGAATTCAGTTTGCTGTTAATGATGCCTGGGCTAAAGGAGGAGAAGGTGCAATCGACTTAGCAAAAGTAGTGGTTGAAGCAGCTCAAAGTTGTTCAACTTGCTTCAGACCATTATATGAGTTTGACTGGACTATTGAAAAGAAAATCCATAAAATTGCAACTGAGTTATATGGCGCGGTAGATGTAGAGTACTCTCTTAAAGCCAGAAAAGACCTCAAAACCATTGCTGATTTGAATCTGGAAAATCTACCTGTATGTATTGCTAAAACTCAAAAATCACTTTCTGACAACCCCAGACTATTGAACAGACCACATGGTTTCGTTGTCAATATCCGTGAAATTGAGATTGCATCAGGTGCAGGCTTTGTGATTCCTATCGCTAGCGATATCATGAGAATGCCCGGACTACCAGAAGTGCCATCAGCAGAAAATATCGACATCGATAATGATGGGAATATTACAGGACTATTCTAAAGGTAGAAGGTAGAAGGTAGAAGGTAGAAGGAGTTTGCGAATTACGAGGTTGCGGGGTTTGAGAGAGCTCCGCAATTTTTATTTTATAGTTCTCCTGACTTGAACCTTTTAGTACTGAAAACAGTTTTGACAAAACTGATTGATTAATTTTATATTCTTCTATATCAGTTTATTGAGGCTACTGGGATGTACCATAACATTTTTATTTCTAATTGTTCACTAATGTATCAAAATCAGTTTTTGAAGCTTCCTTTAGCATTTTCAGAAATAGGCATCCCTGATTTGTTATTTTAAACTTTTGGTCGGGATGATTTTTGACATTCGGAATCGTATGTTCAATAAGCCCACCTTCTACCAATTTTTTCAAGGTTCTATTTAGACTTCCCGAAATCTGTTTTTCTCCAAATAATTCTGAAATCTCTTTTCGAGCAAGAGGATTAATATTAAGTTTTTCAAGAATTCCCGAATATCGCGTCGGATTTTTTAACTCTTGCTCTAACTCTTGCTCTAACTCTTGCTCTAACTCTTGCCCTAACTCTTGCCCTAACTCTTGCCTCGAAACATAGTCCCTCTTAACAAACTGTACCTGAAATGAAAGTCCTACCTCTTTCCAACGAAATTCAATTTGAGGATACTCTTTCAATTCATCAGCGATTAGCTTTAGCCCATTTCCCCATTGGTCTATAATCCCCATACGCTTAAAAACAGGTGCAATAACTTTATTACGAGCGTCGCTTTGACGACTTTCCATTGCCGAGTAATCGATAGAAGGAGGCAAAAGTCCCGGACTTGTAATTTCAACCATATCATCGTATATTGCCACTTTGACATCTTTTCCTGTAAGTGAGTAATCGCGATGCACAGTAGCATTCCTTATTGCTTCACGTATAGCTTTTACGGGATATTCCCATCGTGAAACGGTATAAACTCCCTTTACAACCGCACCTTTATTTATGTGTCGTAATACAAAATTATAAGCTTCTTCTGCTTGTAAGGCAATGTTTGACGTAATACTCTTTTGGTCAATAAACTCTTCCGAAGTGACACCTTTAAACCTGGCACATTCTACTTTAGCAAAAGGGAAAATGGTATTGCGTAGCGTATCATCAGAGAATAAAATTAGAGCATTAGTCGGGTATTCCATCCCACTTACTGTTTTAGTAAGTTCTAATTTACGTAGTGCCTGAACATTTAACATCTCACCTGTTTTGTCGTGATACACTTGTTTGAAACTTTCAATATACAACTCACCGACAGATTTTTGCATTACCAATTCGCTATCAAAAGATATGTTTTGTTTTCTACGCTCCAATTCTGAAATTATTTCAGCATCGGCTAAACGGTTTGAAGAGCCGACACGGATATACGTCCCCTTCAACTTTCCCTTCTCTTTCGAATAGTATGGTGGTGTACTTCCACGACAAACAGTTACTCTGATAATATGTTTGTCTTCCTCTGTAAGAAACGTAATATCGGGTAAAATAGCAGGATAGCAACGGTTAGAAATTATATTACTTATTTTTTCTTCAATTTTTATTAATTCCTCTTCCGGCAATCCTACAATCTCTCTTGGACTGTTTCGAACTCCAATGTATAATTCTCCCCCAGCATCATTGGCAAAAGCTATAATGGTATTAGCTAATTCGGCATTTTTGGGCAATACCTCTTTAAACTCCAAGCGTCTTCCTTCGGTTTGTTTTATAATATCTTTAAGGATCATATCTACTTTAATCTATCTTTTTTTGTATCCATAAATTTTACCGAAAAATAATGCAAAGTAATAAATTTACAACATACAAAAATAGCATTTCTTTTTAATATAAATCCAAAATTTGATTTTGATTTTTTTAACCTCAAACATCTACCTCACTCCAGGGTAGCACTCGTGCTACGCTGCGTTCTTGACGTTCACTGCCCCCATAAACTAACGTTTTAACCAGTTTTGTGTCTGTTTCAAGAGCAGCATAATAATTCAAACCTTTAAATAAATTAGACATAATGGTTTGTGTGGATTTTATTTCTACAATCTCAGTTTCATGGGGCTTTTCGATGAGCAAATCTACCTCATTACCTTCCGAATCTCGCCAAAACCACAAGTCTGTTTGCCTCTCATTTTTGTGGTATTTCTTTTTCATATATTCCGAAACTACCATATTCTCAAATAATGCACCCTTTATGGTTTGATCATTAATTTGAGACAAATCGCTTATTCTGAGCAAATTACAAAGCAATCCCGTATCATAAAAATAGAGTTTAGGCGACTTTATAACACGTTTGCTGAAATTTTTATAATAGGGTTGTAAGAAGAAAATCACATAACTATTTTCTAACGCGGACAACCATGATTTAACCGTTGGAGATGATATGCCACACTCCTTTGCCAAATTGCTCATATTTAATATCTGTCCGGCTCTGGTAGCACATAATGCTAGAAATTTTCGAAATAAACTCATGTCCTGAATTGCAAGAAGCTCACTTACATCTCGCTGAATATAGGTTTCTATATAATTGGGATAAAAATCTACGGCTCTGATATTTCTGTCATAAATTGCGGGATAAAACCCTTTCAATAAATGTGTTGTATAATCATTTTGAAGCCAATCAGCACTTTTTAATTCTTGAAAATCAAACGGAAAGAGCCTGAAAATAGCAACTCTACCCGCCAAACTTTGTGTTATGTTTTGCATCAAGTGAAAGTTTTGCGACCCCGAAAAAATAAATTGTCCCATTATCCCGCTATCATCTACAATGGATTGTATGTAGGAAAACAGGTGTGGTACTCGTTGCACTTCATCGAAAATAACATATTTATCATATTGTTTCAAAAAACTTTGCGGATCTGTTTCCGCAAAATTCCGCATGTCAGGATTTTCCAGACTTACGTACCTATAATCTGAAAATATAAACTTTAATAGCGTTGTTTTTCCTGATTGCCTCGGTCCCGTAAGTGCGATAATAGGATACTTATCAATCAATTGTTTTATGGAGTCCTTTATTTTGCGATAAACTAACATAATACACTGGTTTTAATCTATTTCTGCCGCAAAGATAATACAATTTTTTAAATTTACAGGAAAATTATTTTAAATTTACAGGAAAATTATTTTAAATTTACAGGGATTTTTAAAGTATAACCTTTGACTGCTCATCTTTTCGGAATACAGCATACTATAGTCTTTTTACCAGTATAAGTGTCTTTTGGCATTTTTATTTAAATATCTTAATTTAAAAAAATTATCTTTCCTTAATTTTATAAAGGTATATTCAAAACTTTGATCAACAACAGCATTAACGGGTTTATATTTAAGTGATAAAAATACCACATTAAAGCGGTTATCTACATCTGAAGGAAGAGTGATCTTCATCTCTTTTCCATTTGTAAAATAAACGTTTGTTGTTGTCTGCTCTCCATCTTCACAATCTTTGAAATAAAGAACTTTTGTTTTCGGAATTATATTAATAATTAAAGAATCATTCCTTATAGAATAATCGTATGAGTACCAATCCTTCCTTGATAGATTAGGCAATAGTCTCTTACGAAAAGAATTGACTAACAAAATCTCATTATCACTGTTAGTTTGGGGTGAAGTTTGTGCAAAAATCGGTTGTAATGCAATACAAATAAGTATTAATAGCACAAAATATTGTTTTTTTTGTTTAAAACTCATGATATTCGAATTATATTAACCAACGAACAAAAATACACAATTTTTAGAATGAAGTCAATAGAATTTAATTTTCGGTGAGAATTTTCGTAATATCTCGACAATAAATAAAAATTATTGCCTTTTGAGTTGTGAATTAACCAAAAAGAGAGTATCTTTGTCAAAACTTTCAAAAATCGGAAGTTTTGATAAAGTGAAATGTAATTCAATAATTATCAGATAGATATGAAAGATCTTATCAGTCGTAAAAACTACATTCAGCAATTAGAAAAGCTGAAAAACAAGCATATCATTAAAGTCGTAACCGGTTTGAGGCGTTCAGGTAAGTCTACTTTGTTGGCTATGTTTGCCGAACAGATCATTGCTTCGGGAGTGCCCTCAAACAGAGTGCAGCAGTACAACTTTGAAAGACCGATTTTCCCGGAAGATTATACTTGGCGCGATATGTACAAAGATATTCTTTCAAAAACCGACAAAGATAATATGAACTATATTTTTCTTGATGAACCTCAACAAATTCCTGAATTTGAGCGACTTATTGATGCACTTTATGTTGAAACTAATATCGATTTGTATGTTACGGGATCGAACGCCTATTTTTTATCGGGTGAAATTGCCACTTTACTTTCGGGTCGTTACATCACCATTCACATTTTACCGTTTTCGTTTTCTGAATTTGTTGAAAGTCAGCAAGATAATACACTTGACAAACAGGATCTCTTTAATTATTATCTTTATGAAACTTCGCTACCACAAGGTGTTTTATTGCGCGATCAGGGGGCAGACATTCAAAACCGCTACATTCAGGACGTTTACAACACTATTGTAGAAAAAGATATCCGACAACGGTATAATATTCAGAATATGAGGAGTTTTGACAATCTTTCAAAGTTTTTGATGGGAAATATTGGTAGTGCAGTGTCACCCAACAACATTTCAAAAGCAATGAAGCAAGATAACCAAAACATTCATCACAATACCGTTGAAAAGTATATTAAATATTTGGTAGACTCTTATGTTTTTTATCAGGTAAATCGCTTTGATATAAAGGGGAAACAGCAACTTGCGACAAAAGAAAAATACTACTTGGTAGATATTGGTTTTCGCAATCTAAAACTGGGCAAGTTCCATTATCAGGATGTTGGACATATTTTGGAAAACATTGTATATCTCGAATTAAACAGAAGAGGCTACCAGATTTGGATAGGAAAAATAGGTGAATACGAGGTCGACTTTATAGTAAGAAACATGTTGAATAAATTTGAATACTATCAAGTTACCTGGTCAATATCAGATCCACATACGGCAGAGCGGGAAATCCGTCCACTAAAAGCAATAGACGACAATTATCCTAAATATCTTATCTCAACTGACTTGATAACGACTGAAATAGATGGGATTGAACATATCAATATTATAGATTGGTTGTTGAAAAAATAGTAAAGTAAAACATTTTCAAACTTCTCCTTTGTCAAAACTTTCAAAAATCGGAAGTTTTGATAAAGCGAGATGTAATTCAATAATTATCAGATAGATATGAAATATATTGGGTTTCTTTATTGTAAACAATAGGGAAGCATTTCCAAAAAAACTAAGCATTTGTCATAATTCAATTCGTAATAATTAACTCCCAAGTTTATAGTCTCATAGTACCTTGCTTGATTTGTCTTATAGTATTCTTCCGATGGTATTTGCCAAAAATGATGCCCCAATTTCTCTGTGATAAACCACTTTTCAATCAGTCGTGCAGCTCTTCCGTTTCCATCTCGAAATGGGTGAATATGTGCCAATTTTAAATGAATCAGTGAAGCAAAATAAAAAACCTCTTTTTCGTTTAAATCTGAAGAGATCAACTCTTCAATATCCTGAAAATAAATTTTCATTTCCTGTTCAACAAATTCAGGTTCAACTGCCATATAAGATAATCCCGATTTACCGAAAACCCCCACTTGTTCAATCCTATATTTCCCTCTTTTGCTCCTAATCAGCAAAGTTTCAGAAAACATTTTATGACAATTCTTAAAATTGGTTTCATTCAATTTATTTTGTTGAGCAAACTCGTACGCTTTAATTAAATTCTCGATTTCTTCTATCTCCTTACCACCCTTGAACTTCTCTTTGTTCAACTCGTAGTTCATATAAGAGTTCAAATCAATACTATTTCCCTCTATATTAGAAGAATAAACCGCAGACGATTTGGTCAAATAATCAAAACTCCTTTTATTTTCAGAAAAGTTAAAATCCCGGATTAATCTTGGAATTTCATCTCCAACGATCTGATTATAGGTCTCAAAATATTTTCTGTCAGTTATTCTCATTGGATGTCAAATTCTTACAATAACATTGATCCCATGCACAAAACACAACATCTGATTTCATCAAACAAAGATACAACAAAAATAATTACGAATTACAGTTTAAAATTCTGTTTATTAAAATTTCTAATTTCTTTCTTCTTTTTGAAATAAAAAAAAAGGGGGGCAGGATTTGAGGTGTCTTTTCTATTAATCTATCACCCCACTCTGGAATATGATACCTTTATGCAGGTTCAATTACGAATTACGAATTACGGATCAATTTGGAACAAATACACCGTAATGACAGGTCGCGACCTGTCCCTATGACCAAAATAATGATCATAATTATTACAATGAACTTCTTCTGAATAATCTAATCTTTAACAAATTTTGTTGTACCTATCTTTCCGTCAGATTGAACGATTAAAAGATAAATACCTGATGGAATTCCCTTTACATCTATTGAAACTTGACTACCTACAAAACGCTCTGTCATGATCAACTTCCCTTGCATATCTAATACTGAAATTATTGTCTCAGAGTAACTTTCAAGAGAGATATTGATATTGTCTGTACCTGGATTTGGAAATACTGTAAATTGTACTTCATCTCTATCACAAACATCGACAGTATTGGTGTAAATGTAAGTTCCTCTGTCAAGATTATTCCAGGAATTGGTAGAATTGATCCAAATTTGACTAATCCGTTGATGTAGTGTTCCGTCATCATTATTTGTGTAGTTGATCTGTGAGAAATTTTTGTAAGAGTTTGTTGAATTCTCCCAATTCTGTTGCAAACTGTTCGTTAAGTAACCATTAGCATCATAGGTATTAGTCTGCTTATTATAATTTTCCCAATTTCCATTTGTCCATTTGTCAGTAATGATAGTTAAAGGTTTATCAAAAGCATTGTATGTATAAGTTGCCTGTTTTGAGTTATCCCAGGAATTTGTTTCATTATTCCAGGTTTGCTCAATATAGTGTTGTACAGTTCCATTTTCATTGTTTGTATAGTTGAACTGTAAACCATTTTGAAAAGAACTTGTTGGAGTGTCCCAACTCTGTCTCAGTTCATAGGTTAAATAGCCGTTATTATCATAAGTAAAAAAATACTTTTTTAAATTTTGCCAACTTCCACTTTGCCACCCTTCATAGGTTACAGTTAAAGGTTTATCAAAAACATTGTATGTATATGTTTTCCGTTCGAGGTTATTCCAGGAACTTGTTCCATTATCCCAAATTTGAAAAATGGATTGTTGAATTGTTCCGTTGCTATTGTTTGTGTAGTTGACCTGCGAATAAATTTTATAAGAATTGGTTTGGGCGTCCCAACGTTGGATCTGTTTTTTTATCAGGTAGTCGTTAACATCATACGTAAAAATATGCTTACTTGAATTTGCCCAACTCCCACTTGTCCATGAATCATAAATAATGGTGTAAACATTTTGCCCATATACAGTTATTGACAAAATAACTGCAAGAATAAGTGTAATCGTTTTTTTCATAATAACAGGTATTTAATTTGGGTAATATATTTTATTGCATCCTAACAACTATGTATATCATCAAATTTTAATGATATTTAATATAATCCATAAATATAGACAACATTTTTGATACAAACGTTGCCTGAGGATAACAATTTTTTATTCCAAAATCAAAAACCGTAGAGAACAGGATTTTTCTATAACTTTGCAGTTTGTTCTAACAATGAAACAACACACTTTCTTCTTTGCGGTGCTTTTACTTTTTGCGGTTTGCGGTTTTGGCTGTAAATCGGGACCAGATCAATCGGATAAGAAGATCTTTAAATACAATGAGTCGGTGGGGATTACCTCGCTGGATCCGGCGTTTTCTTCCGGACAAGCTACGCTCTGGCCCTGCAATCTGCTGTACAACGGATTGGTAGATCTGGATGAGCAGCTGCGAGTAGTCCCGATGATCGCCAAACGATGGGAAATCTCAGAGGATGGAACGTTGTATACTTTTTATCTAAGGGATGATGTCTATTTCCACGACGGAGGAGAGTTTCAGTTCCCGGAACCCAGACTTGTAGTTGCGGAAGATTTTGTGTACAGCTTAAGTCGTATTTTGGATCCGGAAGTAGCCTCTCCCGGTGCGTGGATCTTCCGGCAAGTAGCACTGGATGAAAATGGAAAGCCCCAATTTATCGCAGTGGATGATACGACCTTTCAAATTCGGTTGAGTGCTCCGTTTCCCCCTTTTATCAATATTTTATCGATGAAATATTGCTCTGTCGTTCCGAAAGAGGTGGTAGAAAAGTATGGTAAAGAGTTTCGGAAACATCCTGTGGGAACCGGTCCTTTCCGGTTTCAGCTGTGGGAAGAGGGAATCAAACTGGTGTTGCGGAAAAATGAACACTACTTTGAAAAAGATGAACAAGGCAATGCTCTCCCCTATTTAGATGGAGTTGCCATCACCTTTATCTCCGACAAACAAGCGATGTTTATGGAGTTTATGAAGGGAAACCTGGATCTGATTTCAGGATTGGACGCTTGTTACAAAGATGCTCTGCTCACCCGGGATGGCAATCTGAAAGAGGAGTTCCACCAACAGATCAGAGTACAAAAAGCACCTTATCTCAATACGGAGTATCTGGGATTTCTACACAAAGAAAATAAAAGCGGAGAGCTCAATCCGCTGCTGATTAAAGAAGTACGTGAGGCGATCAATTACGGAATTGACCGCGAAAAGATGATTCGCTATTTACGTAACGGAATTGGCAATCCTCACACCCACGGATTTGTTCCTGCCGGATTGCCCTCTTTCGATACCGCCAAAGTTAAAGGCTATCAATATAATCCGCAGAAGAGTGCGGCACTGCTTGCAAAAGCGGGATTTCCCGGCGGACAAGGATTACCGCCTATCCCACTCTCTGTTTCATCCGGCTATTTGGATCTGATCCAATATATTCAGCACGAACTGGGAAAATTGGGCATTCAAATCAAGATTGATGTCCAGCAGGCAGCCCAACAACGCGAGATGATGCGCAACTACCAACTCCCCTTCTTCAGAGGCTCCTGGATTGCAGATTATCCCGATGCAGAGAACTATCTGGCGCTCTTTTATTCCAAAAATCTTCAACCTGTCGGATCCAACTATACTCACTATGTGAATCTACAGTTTGACGCGCTGTTTGAAAAATCGCAGCAAATTATCGATCCCGTTGAGAGAAACAAAGCTTATACCCAATTGGATTCACTCCTGATGGCAGATGCTCCTGTCGTGATCCTTTTTTACGATCAGGTGATCCGATTTGTGCAGCAGAACATCAGTGAAATGGAGATTCCGGCGACCAATATGCTGGAATTGAGGAGAGTCAAAAAAGAGTAAAATGGCAAAAGAGAAAAAAAATTCAGATTGCAAGCTTTTTATTTAAAAAAAAGTTGTACTTTTGCACCCCCTAAAATAATTCATTTTAAAAACAATTAAAAAACTAAAAACAAAGTAATTATGTTAAAACAGTACGAAACCGTTTTCATTATGACTCCCGTTTTGTCTGATGAACAGATGAAGGAAACGGTGCAAAAATTTGAGAATATTCTCGTTGAGAAAGGTGCTGAGATTATTCATCAAGAGAACTGGGGTTTGCGTAAATTAGAGTACCAAATCCAAAAGAAATCAACCGGTTTTTATCACCTTTTTGAATTTAAAGCTGATCCATCCGTTGTTGCTGAATTAGAACTTCAGTACCGTCGTGATGAGAAAGTAATTCGTTATCTCACCGTTTCACTAGACAAACACGCTATTGCATACAGTGAAAAAAGACGTAATTTAAGAAAAGCAAGAGAAGAAAACAATTAAAAATCGGAAATTATGGCACAACAAACAGATATTAAATATTTAACCCCTATTGCGGTAGAAATCAGACAAAAGAAATATTGTCGTTTCAAAAAAAGTGGTATCAAATATATCGACTACAAAGATGGTGAATTTTTGAAAAGATTTGTAAATGAGCAAGGAAGAATTCTTCCTCGTCGTTTAACCGGTACTTCTTTAAAATATCAAAAGAAAGTAGCTCAGGCAGTAAAACGTGCAAGACACCTTGCGCTTCTACCTTTTGTTGCTGATAATTTAAAAACCAATCAATAAGGAGGAATTACAATGGAAATAATTTTAACACAAGACGTACATAAGTTAGGTTATGCTGATGATATCGTAAAGGTAAGAGATGGTTACGCAAGAAACTATTTAATTCCTCAAGGATTTGCGATTCCTGCAACAGAAACCAACAAAAAGATTTTAGCTGAAACTTTGAAACAACGTGCTTTCAAATTAGAGAAAATCAGAAAAGAGGCTGAATTTTTAGCCGGTAAAATCGAAGGTTTGACACTTCAAATTGGTGTGAAAGCATCTGAAAAAGGAACTATTTTCGGATCTGTTACCAATATTGCTGTTGCTCAGGCATTAAAAGAACAACATGATATTGAAATCGACCGCAAGAAGATTATCTTATCCAGTGACCACATTAAAGAGTTAGGTAATTACACTGCTCAAGTTAATGTTCACAAAGATTTCAAAGTAACCGTAAATTTAGAGGTTATCGCTGAATAATCCGAAGGCGGAAGGCGGAAGGCGGAATAAAAAAAAAGAAGAGCTCATGAGGGTTCTTCTTTTTTTGTGATCTGGAGCGGAAGACGGGTCTCGAACCCGCTACCTACAGCTTGGAAGGCTGTCGCTCTACCAAATGAGCTACTTCCGCTGATAAAAAAATTGTGGGAGAGGAAGGATTCGAACCTCCGAAGACTTCGTCAACAGATTTACAGTCTGCCCCATTTGGCCACTCTGGAACTCTCCCAACAAAAAAAAGAGCCGGTGGACGGATTCGAACCGCCGACCAGCTGATTACAAATCAGCTGCTCTGGCCAACTGAGCTACACCGGCTTTTTTGTTTTTATTCTTCTGAGTTATGAAAAGAACTTTACCTCTTAAGAGGAACGCAAAAATATCATTTTTTTCGTTACAATCGGAACTTTTTTCTATTTTTTTATTATTTTTTTATTCACTTGAAAATCAGGTGTTTATAAATAGATTGTGACGATTTTAATCAAAATTAGAAAAAATCATTCATTTCAAAACCTTTATTTTTGGGAAGAATTTGAACGATTTATGAAAATATTGAGCTCATCGTAATCCCTACTTAACAAATATTTCATCAATAAACAAGTGAGAAGGATTTCCTTCACCCAAGTGCCAGGCAGGAATAGTTCCGAAATTGATCGCTTTGATTTTTAGATAACGGGTCTTCACGGTTTTCTTAATGATAAAGTCGTCAGTCATCACGGTATAATCCTTAACATCGTGTGGATTTTTATATGAACCGTAAGGAGTAAAGTTATCTCCATCGCTGGAGATTTCCACTATCAATTGGGTTGGGAACCAGATCCAGGATCTGACATCTTGCAAGAAGCCGGCACCCACTTCATGAATCTCCTTCTCTTCCAGCAAATCGATGATCACTTCACAATCTACACCGTAAAAGCTTTGCCAGCCACCCAAGCGGAAGTTTTCTGTTCCGCGGATATGATCAATCAATCCCTCATCTCCATCTGCGGTATATTGCGGATTATAGCGGGTAATATATTGGATCTTTTTATCCCGTTTTATGATAAAATAAACCGCCTCGATAGGCTTACTCCATCCCGTTTTGGGATTCCAGGATGCAGCTTTGACTTTTGTATCACTTTTCAACTTAAAAGGAACTGTATAGCGATTTGACATGAAATTCGGATCTGTTCCATCAGTAGTATAGTAGATATGATCTGTCTGCGCGGGATAGTGAAACCCCTTTTGTTCACTCACTCGCGGTTGATGAGCGGATAGAGTAACAATCACACTATCCTTAAAGGAGCGTTGCATGGGAGAGATCACCGGAGCCACAGTCAGAGTAGGCTTGATTTCGCTAACCGGTCTATATTTCTGATGAGCACCCCATTTTTTATTGGGTTCCGATCCCATTTCAAACTCAATTACAGCGCCATTTTTAATGTCATCGTAAGTGATATAAGAACGTTGATAGTTTTTACCATTCAACTTCACCGACCGGATATAGATATTCTCTTTGGATTGGTTATGTGCAATAATCTCAATCTGTTTTCCATTTTCCAATGCAACGGTCAACTTGTCAAATAGGGGCGATCCGAACAGATATTGGTCATCCCCGGGCGCTACAGGATAGAAACCCATTGCTGAGAAGACCAGCCACGCCGACATCTGTCCGCAATCCTCATTGCCAATCAGACCATCCGGTTGAGATGTATAGAACTCATCCATGATGTAGCGTACCAATTCCTGCGTTTTCCAGGGTTGCCCTACAAAAGAGTACAAGTACGCAGCATGGTGACTCGGTTCATTGCCGTGAGCGTATTGTCCGATCAAGCCGGTCACATCCACCTGCTCCCTTCCGGAGAGTTGGGAAGAGGTGTGAAAGAGCGAATCCAGGAAGCGGGCAGCCACTGCATCCCCCCCAATTAATTTAATATAATTATTAAAATCATCAGGAACATAGGTAGAATATTGCCATGAATTGCCTTCTGTGTAGTTGTTATTCACCTCGGCGGGATTGAAAGGCTCCCACCAGGCACCATTGTACTTGGGTCTCATAAAGCCATCCGGATCGATTAAATTCTTATAAAATTGCGCCCGTTCAATAAATTCCCGATAGATCTCCTCTTTTCCTATCTCCTTGGCAAACAGAGCGATACACCAATCGTCAAAAGCATACTCCAATGTTTTTGAGACGCTTTCATGTTCCGATTCAGCCGGGATAAATCCATGTTTTGCGTACTCAACCCTGCCCAGTTTAGGTAATTTTGCACTGTGAATCATCGCTTCAAGCACCTGTTCAGTATCCCCAACCGGAATTCCCTTTTTATAGGCATCCCATATCACGGGTACGGAATGGTATCCGATCATACACCAGGTTTCGTATGCGGAAAGCTCCCACACCGGCAACATACCACCCTGTTCATAGTGTTTCATAAAAGTGTAAATAAATTGTTCCGATCTTTTTTTGTCAATTAAATTAAGGAGGGGATGCAGAGCTCTGTAGGTATCCCAAAGGGAGAAAACGGTATAAATTTGATGCTCTTTGTCAACTCTCACTTTGCCGTCCATTCCCAGATAGGAACCATCTACGTCGTTGAAGAGATAAGGAGCGGTAAAAGCATGATATAGAGCAGTATAGAACACGATCAGGTCCTCTTTATGATCCGTTTCAGCCTTAAATTTCGACAACTCTTGATTCCAAATCCTATCTGCCTCTTGGCGTACACAGTCAAAGTCAAAATCTGCAATTTCGATATGATTTTTATGCGCATTATCCATAAATCCGGTTCCTGAAACTGCCACTTTAAGTACTACCTCTTCCACTTCCGGATAGAAGTAAACAATCGCTTTACAGTTTTGTCCGGTGATCCCCTCGGGAGACTTAACCAATTGGTCATCAACGTAGTACTCAATCTTTTGAATAGGTTGAGAAGAGAGCAATGAGAAAGCATACTTCTGATTTTGACTCCATGCTCTGGAATCTCTGAATCCCATGATTGCCTTATCCTCTTTGGAATATTTCAATGCACTGTTAATCACAATATCGCGATGTTTTAAATCGATAATAAATCCTTTCGGTTGATCAGTTTTAGGAAATGTGTAACGGTGCATCGCTACTCTCAATGAGGTAGTCAACTCTATCTGAACTTTGTTTTTATCCAGAATCACGCTGTAATAGCCCGGTTTTGCAATCTCATTTTTGTGTGAGAACCGGGAGCGGTACTCTGTATTGATTACTGAAGCTTTTCCTACAAAAGGCATCAAGAGGACATCTGCATAATCTGCAACGCCGGTACCACTCAGGTGGGAATGGGAAAATCCGTAGAGATATTCCTCATCGTAGTGGTATCCCGAACACCCTTCCCAGCCGTCCAGTTTGGTATCCGGACTCACCTGAACTGCCCCAAAAGGGAGGATAGCACCCGGGAAGGTATGCCCTGTAAAGGCAGTTCCGATCATCGGATTTACATATTGTGTAAAATTGGTTTGTGCACTCAATCTTCCAATCAGGAAGAGAAACAATACAAAGGTAATTTTATTTTTCATTATACCGAAAAGATTAACTTACAAAAATACGAATAGTTTTCGTAATTTTGCAAAAAAACGATGAAACAGCTTAGTGGAATGATTTTTGCTGCCGGGTTGGGAACGCGGCTCTACCCTCTTACTGCCGATAAACCCAAAGCCCTGGTTGTGTATAAAGGTAAAACCTTGTTACAATGGGCGATTGAGAAGCTGCAAACAACGCCTGTCTCTCAAATTGTAGTCAACACACACCACTATAGTGATCAAATTGTCGATTTTGTAGGCGGTCGTGATTGGGGAATCCCGGTTCATATCTCAGATGAAAGCGATTTGTTACTGGATACCGCCGGTGGATTTAAAAAAGCAGAAGATTTTTTTCAAGAGAGTTCCGACATTCTGCTCTATAACGTGGATATTATCAGCAGTATAGATTTAAATTTAGTAATTCAGCAACATTACAAAAGCGATAGTTACGCAACATTGGTCGTAAAAGATCGGGAAACCAGTCGCAAGTTAATCTTTGAAAAACAGCAGATGCAATTATCCGGGTGGATTAACTACCGGAGTGGCGAAAAGATCATCTGCCGGGAAGCAGCGGAGAGCTTAGAACTGGGTTTTAGCGGAATTCATTTAGTAAAAAGAGAGATCTTAGGTTTGATCCCCCCTAATAAAAAGATTTCATTCACTCCATTCTACCTGGAAATAGCGAAAGAGTACCCTGTTATCGGATATTTAGATCAAAAAAGTGAGTGGAAAGATATGGGTAAAATCGAGGATTTTACTGAATAATCGTCATCTCTTCAAACAAATAGGAAGCGCCGGCATACTTGTCGATCAAAAACATGATATAGCGCATATCGATGCAGATCGTCCTGTGGATTCTCTTGTTGTAGAAATAATCGCCCCCGAGCGCTTCTTTATTCACGTCAATTGCAATTCCTATCATATTTCCTGATGCATCCAGCACGGCTGCACCCGGAGCCTGATGCGCATAATCGGCATTAGTAATAAAAGAGATTGGAAGTTCTCCGTCATACTCATAGCTGGAGAAATCCTGTTCATACAGTAGCGTCTTGAGTTCTTCGGGGAAAGGATATTGTTTCGCATCAAGTTCTCCTTTCAGTCTGTATAAAAATCCTACATGATTTGTTGAACAGTGGTAAGTTACCGCGTCAGCCGGTTTATATCCTTCTATATTTCCGTAGGAAACTCGTAAGGATTGATTTGCATCGCTGTAAAACCGATCAATAGTTCCTCTTGTACTTTGATGTTGTACAAAAGCATAATCTCTCTGAAGCGGAATCAATGCATGTTCAAGAGAATCTATATGAGGTTTGCTCATCATAATCAATTTTGTTAACTCTTCATAATATCGAATCAACGGATCCCGGTGATAGATAGCTGTTTTAGGACGCTTGAGATACTTTTTTAGATCCTCTTCACTGGAAAAGATTGAACTTTCTACTATTGCTTTAGCATAATCAGCGTTGTTGTTATTATAATACTTCGCGACAAAAGGTTTAATTTTAGGTCGGTACTGTTCCGGTAATTGATCAAAAAGGGATAACATTGCCTGAATCAACTTGATTTCAACCTCTTTGTGAACAAAGGGAACACGAGCTCTATACTGCTGTAAAATTTCCTCAATCTCAGCATCGGTTCTGCTGCCCGGAGTACAATCAGGAATATAGTAAGGCATCATCAACATAGTAGAGCTTTGGAGTATAATATTCGCATACCAATATGTTTTGACCAAATCAGGATTTTGTTTTTTAAAAAGAGTATCTAAATCTGACATTAGGGTATGATAGGAATCATAACGATCATCATCGGCAAAGACCCACCTCTTCATATTTTCCTCACGTTCTAAAACCTCATCAATAATATCGAGTGCGGTGAGATTCGACAATTCTTGTTGTGTCTCAAAGTATTGATTATACAAATTTTGGAAAAAACGCACCTGATTGTACGGCTCATTAATCATTTGTGCGATATCTTTCTTTATGACCGGAATGATAGGCTCAATGGCTTCCATTTTGGCTCTACCTTCAACCTTCACTCTATACAACATCTCGTATGAACTGATTGACCTTTTAGATTGCTTAGGATATCCCCATATCATAGTGAATGCCTCCTCGCCTCCTCCCTGAATAGAGATGGGAACCGCATATTGAGGTTCGTAAGGGATATTGCTCTCATCATAGTGATTGGGATTTCCAAGGGAATCTGTATAAATTCTAAATAACGCAAAATTCGCATTATAACGTGGCCAGGAGTGAGGTTCTAAAACAGCACCCTGAGTTGCAACCGATGAGTTCACTACGCCCACCAAACGAAGATCCGTAAATCGTTTGTAGCATGTTAAATGATACTGATTCCCGTAGTTAACAGGCTTGATTTCAATGGAATCCGAATAAACAGAGCGATATTTCTCGTATAATCTCTGAATTTTTCTCTCTATCAATTCAGTCCGTTTATACTCAGGAATTTTCTCCGGAATAGCTCCCAATACCTCATCGGTAATATCGATTGCTTCCACCAATAAGGTTACATACAAGTGGGGACAGGGAATCTCTTCTTCTTTACGAATAGCAAAGTAACCCTCTTTGAGATAGTTCTTTTCCCCTTGTGATAATAGTGTCAGGTAGGGATAAGCTGTTTGATATGAGATTAAAAGGAGTCCCTGCTCTGAAATGATCGTTCCTGTACCCTCTCCGTTCCCAATCTGCACAATGGCATCCTTGATGGAATGTTGTTCTGATGAATAGAGTTGATCCAGAGAGAGTTCCAATCCGGCCCGCCTCATCTCATTGTAAATAATCTCCTTGATTTTCCAGGGATACCAAAGTCCCTCATGTGGATCTGCCGCAGAACAGATTATCAAAGAAAAACTAAAAAAAAGAAGAAACAAGAACTTATTTCTCATTATCTTTTAATCAACTTAATGGTTTCCGTATGACTTCCAATGGTCACTCTTGCCAAATAAATACCTGATGGAAAATCCGTTAAGGAAATAGACAGTGAAGGATCTTCGGATCTCCAGCTTCCCAAATTTCTTCCGGTATAATCAAACAGTGTAACACTCATATTTTCCCCAAGAGATGAATAGAAAGTAATTTGATCCGCAACCGGATTAGGATATGCTGAAACAACAGTCTCCTGCGGATAGGTGAAAATAGAGACACTATTGTCTAAAAAGGCTTGATAAAAGTCGGGAATTCCATATCCGAAATAAATATTCGGATTATTATACAGATGGCTTGCTTCACGAACTACTTGCATCAACTCCGTAGAGCTTAGGTGTGGTAGTGCTTGCCATAAACAAGCTGATAACCCGGCGATTACCGGACCGGAAAAGCTGGTTCCACTCCCTTGCATTATATCTCCATTTTCAGTCACATGCCAGGTATCCCATCCCACTGAAGTAATATCCGGTTTTACTCTTCCATCTGCACTCGGACCATAAGAGGAGAAGGGTGCAATGATAGAGTCTTTATTCATAGCTCCTACTGAAAGCACATCTATTGCATCAGCAGGACGGCCAATAAAACCCCATTCGGACCATCCCTCATTGCCTGCACTGATTACCACAACGATTCCTTTTTCTCCCGCAATCGTTGCAGCCTGAGAGGATACTCCCGTTACTCCATCATTATCTTGCGGAGTTAGATCTCCTTGTGGAAAATCAGGAAAAGTAGTATAACCTAACGAAGAGTTGATCACATCGGCTCCTAAACTATCTGCCATTTCAGCAGCAGCAACCCAAAAATCCTCTTCAATCAACTGTTCACAATAAGGAATTTCAGAACGAATAAAGAAGTAATTGGCTTCAGGTGCTGTTCCTATCAGTTCCCCATCGATGTTCGATGCCATAATAGAAGTTACAGAGGTTCCATGAGAATGTCCGGTATAAACAGAAGTCAGATTGGGTACAAAATCATAAGTTCCCCATATTTGTCCATTCTGATACAACGGCTGAAAATAAGAGATGGTATTAAAATTGTTCCATCCGGCATCAAATACGGCAATCAACATCCCTTCCCCACGAAAACCCTCGTCATGGAGTAAATCTCCTCTATGAGCGGCAATCTGTTCAATACTGTTTCCATAATCTAAATTACGCCATGAATTAGTACTTTTCTGATCCAATATTTCATCTTGAGATTGCTCCTCTTTAGCCGGAGGATTCAATTCCCAATTTGCAACAGGTACCAAATATTGCACTCCCCCTAAATTTTGAATTCCGGGAAGATGCGCAGGATTAGGGCAATAGATCACCACAGTATTCAGCCATTTTGAGGTTGCCAATACCCGAATATCAGGATCAAATGCTTTAATCTGATTGATATAAGATGGGTTAACCGGCAAATCCTGAATCGTTATCGGAATATTGAAACGGGTTCGTTTTGCAATTGCCCGTGGCGACAAAAACTCCTCCGGATGATCCGTAGAGAAAGGAGAGTTGTTTTTATTGCTCAGGTAAACACGATAACAGTTGGCATTTTGCGCCCAACTCCATCCTATCAAACTCAGGATGATTCCTAAAAAGATTAGCTTTTTCATTCTTAATCAGATTATACATTAAATCGAATATGGAGAATATCTCCATCTTTTACTTCGTAATTTTTTCCTTCTACAGACAGTTTTCCTGCTTCTTTACACTTCAATTCCGATCCCAAACTCACCAAATCATCATACTTGATCACTTCAGCACGAATAAAACCTCTTTCCAGGTCTGAGTGAATCACACCTGCAGCCTGCGGTGCCAGCATTCCTTTTCGGATTGTCCAGGCACGATTCTCTTTTCCACCTACCGTAAAGAAGGAGATCAAATTGAGCAGTTTGTACGCAGCACGGATCACTTTTCTTACACCGGCTTCTTTCAATCCAACATCTTCCAAAAACAGAGCTCTCTCCTCTTCATCGTCCAGTTCGGCAATCTCCGATTCAATTTTACCTGCAATCACCAGCATATCGGAAGCATGATCCTTTAAATATTCCTTCACCTGTTCAACATATTGATTCCCTTCCACTGCATCCTCATCATTCACATTACAAACGAACAGTTGCGGTTTTTCAGTCAAAAGCAAAAGATCCGCTACCACTTCCCGTTCTTCCGGGGTTACTTCCAAAGTACGCACATTTTGAAAATCTGCAATATGTGCTTTATACTTCTGTAACACTTCATAATCTCTTTTGGCATTGCGTTCTCCTGCTTTCATTGCCTTTTCCACTTTGAGCATCTTTCTTTCAATCTGCTCCAAATCTTTCACTTGCAGTTCGAAATCAATAATTTCTATATCTCTAACCGGATCAATTGAACCCTCTACGTGGGGTAATCCGGGATTTTCAAAGCAGCGGAGGACGTGAATCAGTGCATCACAAAGTCTCACATCAGCCAAAAAGCTGTTTCCGATACCTTCTCCATGAGAAGCACCTTTTGCTAAACCGGGGATATCCACAATATCCATAGTGGCATACACCAACTTTTCCGCTTTAATAAACGTGTTGATATGCTCCAGTCTGGAATCCGGAACATTACACACTCCGATATTCGATTTCGCTGTACTAAACGCAAAATCGGTTACTGCTGCTTTGGTATTGGATATACAATTAAACAACGTGGTTTTCCCACTATTGGTTAATCCAATAATTCCACATTTTAAACCCATATTTTTAAAATTAGAATCCTAAACTATCATCCTCAACGCGAACAATCTCAGGAATATATTTTTTTATTGTTGCCTCAACCCCACTTTTGAGTGTTACTTTAGCATGAGGACAAGTTCCGCAAGCCCCTTGAAGTCTCACTTTCACTACATTATCAGGAGTTAAATCAACAAAAGCAATATCGCCCCCATCTTGTTGTAAAAAAGGACGAAGTTGATCTATAATATCAATAACACGATCTCTTAAAGTTACATTTTCCATTATTCTACTATTTAACAAATCAATCGGCAAAGATATAAAAAATCTTTTGAAGGCGGAAGGCGGAGGGCGGAAGGCGGAATCAACATTGTACTGTAGAGACGCAAAGCATTGCGTCTTTACGGCATGTCTTACTTCTTATTTATTATTTCTTCTTCTTTTTGAAATAAAAATAAAAGGGGGCAGATCATATCTAACTTTTTAGCTATTTCATTTCCCCACTCGAAAAATTATACCATTTAGGACATGTGTGATCAATTACGAATTACGAATTACGTTTTACAAGGTAGAAGGTAGAAGATAGAAGATAAAAGGTTCACTCGGGGTGCGACTTCAAGTTATAAACCGAATAGTGAGTTACATGAGTAGTAGTCGCGCCCCGAGTAGCCCAATTTAAAAACTTTCGACTTTCGACTTTATTTAATCCTAAAATCTTTTAATCCCACAAATCCTAGTTTTTTTTGTATTTTTGTAGTTTGAATTCAAAACAGCACGGTTATGTATATTATTGGTATTGCCGGTGGATCCGGATCGGGAAAGACATCTGTAGTGAAACAAGTCGTTCAGGCACTTCCTTCTGAGCGGGTTAGAGTGATATCTCAAGACTCCTACTATTGTGACAATGGACACCTGACCCAAGAGGAGCGGGAACAGATCAACTTTGACCATCCTTCTTCCATTGAGTTCTCTCTTTTGGTGGAACATATCAAGCAACTCAAAGATAATAAGCCGATTGAGATGCCAACTTACTCCTACATCACCTGTGCAAGAGGCAAAGAGACCATTCACGTAGAGCCCGGAGAAGTGATTATCGTAGAAGGAATCCTCATCTTTACTTGTCCTGAGTTGTGCGAACTATTGGATCTCAAGGTATTTGTTGACACCGAAGCTGATGATCGTATCATTCGTATCATCCAGAGAGATGTCAATGAACGGGGACGCGGTCTGGATAAATCGATCCGCCATTATGAAACTTACGTTAAACCGATGCATGAGATGTTTATCGAACCGACCAAACGATTGGCGGACATCATTATCCCTGTTGGAGGACACAATCTGAAAGGAATCGATATCCTGACCTCTAAAATCAAACAAACCTTAAATATAACCGATTAGGGTAACTTGTAAAAAACTGCTTTCGCATTCTTTCTCGTGATTCGTGCTACCTCTTCAAGAGTCAGACCGGAAATTTCCGCAATTTTTTCTGCAATTAGTGGGATATAGGCACTTTCATTCTTTTTTCCCCGATACGGCATCGGTGCCAAAAAGGGAGCATCCGTTTCCAGTACAATATGTTCTACCCCAATCTCTTTGACGATCTCCTGTAATTTGCTGTTCTTAAAAGTAACGGGACCGGCTATTCCCAGTAGAAACCCATGATCTATAGCCCAGCGCGCTTCTTGAATCCCCCCTGAAAAGCAATGTAAAACGCCGGAAAAAGAGTCCCAGCGATATTTTTTTAAGATAGCGATAGCCTCATTATACGCATCTCTGATATGAATCGAAAAGGGTAAATTCAAATCACGCCCCCACTCAAGCTGTTGTTGAAATGCAATCTTTTGCTCCTCAATAAAGGTTGTATCGTGATACAAATCCAGTCCAATCTCCCCAACGGCAATCATCCGGGGATCCTCCAGATAGCGCTCCATCACTTCCAGTTGCTCCCGATAATCCTTTTTCACCTCTGTCGGATGCAGTCCAATCATGGGAAATAGGTTATCCGGATACTTTTCTACCGCATCAAGTAAGTGAGGTATTGTATCCGCTGCCACACAAGGTAACAGAATTGTATCGACATGAGCTGCTATAGCGCGTTGCACAACTTGATCAAACTGCTCGGGATAATATTCAGCATATAAGTGACTATGAGTATCTATAAATTTCATTTTAATATAAATAAAATTGGGGGGTGCAAAGATAGAGCCTTTTTTTCAATTCTACCCTCTCAATCTATCAATTTTTCCTTTTAGAAAATGACAATAAATGCAGAAAATCTGTCATTTTATGCTTTTTTTCAAATAATTTGTGTTGAATAGGCAACTTATTTAGTATTTTTGCATCTTATTATATAATGAAAATTACATTTTTTAATCAAGAAATACATTTTTTAATCGAAAAAACACAAATATCATGGAGTTTATAAAGTCATTTTACAGCAAACTATTCATACTTTTTGGTGCTCTTTTATTCTCCACCCTCACTCTTTCATCTCAAATCACGGTTCAAAGTCCCAATGGTTGGACACCCCTACAATTGTTGGAAAACATGTTGGTTCAACCCCCTGCAATTTCCGGAGTTTATATTGATAATGCCAAATTTTGCAACTCAACCGCCGCCCTTCCCAATAGTACTACATCCAGAATTGGAAGATTTCTAAATGGTTCTAGCTTTACCGATTTTCCACTCACTAGTGGAATCATTATGACCACAGGAAACATTAGCGTTGCTCCCGGTCCTAACAACAATACAAGTGCCAGTAGCCAAAACACACAAGGGATCCCTGATGCCCAACTGGCTGCTCTAGTAGCGCCTTACAGTTTGGGAAGTAATGGTGCTTCCGTGCTGGAGTTTGAATTTATCTCTATTTCAGGAACGGTTTCTTTTGAGTATGTTTTTGCTTCTGAAGAGTATCCCGAATATGCTAATACCAGTTTTAATGATGTGTTTGCTTTCTGGGTTACCGGACCCGACCCGGTGACAGGAAATAATGTAAGCAGAAACATTGCATTAATTCCGGGAACCAACCTGCCGGTAACCATTAACAATTTAAATCATACGGAATATACTGAATATTACTACAGTGTTCCAAGCGGGTCCCCGGGGATTCAATTCGATGCATTCACTTATGTTCCGGCCGACTCCTCTGAAACCGGCGAGCGTTCGGGCTTAGTGGCACGAGGTTATGTTTTGCCTTGCACTCCATACATCATGAAATTAGCTATCGCTAATGTAAGTGATAATATTTTGGATTCCGGTGTGTTTTTGAAAGAGGGAAGTTTCCAGGCTCCTAAAATATTCAGAACTCACAACTACACTATAGATAATGGAGACACATTGCTAAAAGCTTGTAATATGGATACACTCACCTTCAGTTTGGAAAGAAGAGACCCCACCAGAGCCTACTCCTATACTGTCCATACCAATCATTTTCCCAATGTAGGTGTGGATCTAAATGAAGATTACGAAATTTACTATTACCATCCTGTTACCGGAGATTATACTCAAATGACAGGTACATCAGCTTCTTTCCGTATTCCTGCAGACTCTTTGAGTACCTACATGGTTATTAAAGTAGCTGATGACGCTGAATTTGCACCCGGAGAGGTAAAAACATTAACCCTACTCTTGGAATTGGAAACTTGTGATGGTATTGAAGATCCCAGAAAAGACACTCTGGTGTATTATATAAAAGACAACTTCCCTATCATCCTGAGTGATACCAATATTGTGGGATGTGAATTAGTCAATGAAATCACTATTGAAGAGTTGGGAGGTGGAGATGTTAAAAATGTAACCTGGATTCCCTCTACTAATATTGATGATCCTACCAGTTTGTCAACCACTTGTAATATCTCCGATACCATCACCTATACCGTTTTTGCATGGGATGATATCAACTGTAGAAAAGATTCGGCAATTGTCAATGTGTATGTAGTTGCACCACCAACTCCCTCATTTACAGTGAGTGAGAAAACCGGTTGTGCTCCTTTGTCATCTCGGATCACTTCCACAACAACACCTGCTGATGCCGAAGTTATATTTGTGATTACCAGTGAAGATGGTACTATTCAAGACACCATTAGAGATCAAGAATTTATCTACGATTTTATAATTCCGGGTTACTATTCGATAGATTATTTCACATCTACAGCAGATGCTGAAGCATGCCAAAAATCACTGTTAAATCCTAACTATATTTTTGTTTCCGATTTTCCTACGGCTGATTTTACCTGGACGCCTGACGAGCCTACCAATGGCAGACCGATACAATTTACGAATACCTCGACCGGAGAAGAAATCACAGATTTTCATTGGAATTTTGGAGATGGAGGAGTTTCTATCAACGAAAACCCCGTTCACGCATACCATGTTCTCTCTGATGAAAATTTTAATGTTTATTTAAAAGTTACCAATCGCTTTGGCTGTGGTCATGACACGCTAAAACAGATTACTGTTACTGATAAGTATGCTTTTTATGTTCCCAACTCATTTACACCCAATAATGATGGCATTAATGATTTGTTCTTACCTCGCGTTACAGATGTTTTAAAGTATCATTTGGTTGTCTACGACCGCTACGGTAAAGCAATTTTCCAAACTATAAATACGGAAGAGGCCTGGGATGGAACATTCAATGGAGCACCCTGCCCAAGAGGAGTCTATACCTGGGTAATTACATACATCAGATATTCTGCTCAGGAAACGGAATTAAGAAAAAGCGGTACGGTTACGTTGATCCGTTAACCCTAATTTTTATACTTTTGCATTTTCTTAACGTGAAACAAAAAATTTGAGATCCATGCAAAAAAAAGTTGTCATTATCATGGGATCCAAGTCGGATCTGGAGTGGGCAAAAAAAATCGAAACAGTACTACACTCTTTTGATATTCAAGTTGTTATACGTATTGCTTCCGCACACAAAGTGCCACTCAAATGCTACGAGATTATCAAAGAGTATGAAAAAGAGAATCTCATATTTATCACTATTGCCGGAATGAGCAATGCGCTAAGTGGTTTTGCAGATGCACAAACCCACTGTCCCGTGATTGCTTCGCCTCCTTACAGCGATAAATTTGGTGGTGCCGATATCTATTCCTCTCTCCGTATGCCTTCGGGTGTAGCCCCCATGACCGTGATCTCTCCGGAAAACACAGCCCTGGCAGCAGCCAAAATTATCGGCCTGGTATATCCCGATGTACAGCAAAAGATTATCGCGTTCCAGGAAAAGAAGCGCGCCGAAATTGAAGAAGCAGACAACGAGATAAGGTAGAAGGTAGAAGGTAGAATTTGAAGGCGGAAGGCGGAAGGCGGAAGGCGGAAGAAATTAGGAATTACGAATTACGGAACCAAAAATTTTGATTAAACGTAGTTGTAGAGACAGGGCATGCCCTGTCTCATAATAATTTGAAAACCAATACAATAAACATAATCACAAAAACACAATAATACGGATTCCAAAATTACCAATCAATAATCCAGACGCTGTTTGGATAATTATTCCAACCAATCAACGTAATTCGTAATTCGTAATTCGTAATTGATCACACATGTCCTAAATGGTATAATATTCCAGAGTGGGGTGATAAAATAAGCAAAAAGGAATAGCCATCCTGCCCCCCAATTATTTAAAATACCAAATAAGAAATAAGAAGTAAGAAGTAAGAAATTGAAAATCAAGAGGATCCGTATTTTATTTCGACTTTCGACTTTTTTTTCGCCTTCCGATTTCCGCCTTCCGCCTTCAAAAAATTTATTATATCTTTGCAGGTTAAATTTTAATATAAAGCCGTATCATGTTAAAAATACAAAATTTACATGTATCAATCCACGGGAAAGAGATCTTAAAAGGGATTAACCTTGAGGTGAAAAGAGGTGAGGTTCACGCGATTATGGGTCCTAACGGAACCGGAAAGAGTACCCTCGCTTCTGTGATTGCCGGGAAAGAGATTTTTGACGTAACCGAAGGAACGATTACATACAAGGATAAAAATATTTTTGATCTTTCCATTGAAGATCGTGCGAGAGAGGGGATTTTTATCGGTTTTCAATATCCGGTGGAGATTCCCGGGGTGAGCATTACCAACTTTATGAGAACTGCTCTGAATGAAATCAGAACCTATCGGGGACTGGAACCGCTGGGTGCCGCGCAATTTTTAAGACTGATGGAAGAGAAGAAGAAAATTGTTGAACTGCACTCCAAATTAAGTGAACGCTCTGTGAATGAAGGGTTCTCCGGTGGAGAAAAAAAGAAAAATGAGATTTTCCAAATGGCAGTTCTGGAGCCGGAATTAGCGATTCTGGATGAAACCGACTCCGGATTGGATATCGACGCTTTGAGAGTGGTTGCCAATGGGGTCAATCAGCTGAGAAGTCCTGAAAATTCAACAGTTGTGATTACGCACTACCAAAGATTATTGGATTATATTGTTCCTGACGTAGTCCACATCCTTTTCGATGGCAAAATTGTTAAATCGGGACCCAAAGAGCTCGCCATGGAACTGGAAGAAAAGGGATACGATTGGATTAAAAGCGAATATGAACAATCTAAATTGATCGGAAAATAATGGAGCGTTTTAACCAAACTATCGAAAAACTATATCGTGAGATGATCCAAATTGGTTCTCTACAGATTCCTTGTAGAGAACTCCGCGATCAAGGCATGGCGCTCTTCAGAGAAAAAGGAATTCCCCACGGAAAAATGGAAAAATGGAGACATAAAGCGATTGATACACTCCTTTTAAAACCGGATCAGCCATTCAAACCTTATTTAATCCAGACAGAACCATCTCCCTATCAGCCTATAGATCAAGTTTTTAAATGCGAGATCAAAAACATTGGAACGATCAGTTACCACTTACTGAACGGTTGGTATGTACATCAAAATAAACCGCTGGATGTTTGGGAAAATGGAGTGATTGTCGGATCTATCAATGCTGCATATCAACAGTTTCCCGAATTGGTGAAAAAATATTTCAATCAACTGAATCCTGAAAAGCAGGATGGACTCATTGCACTCAATCAGGCACTTTTTACCGATGGTGTCTTTATCTATGTGCCTGATAATGTGGTAGTTGAGACTCCTATTCAGATTGTATCTTTAGTGGATACATTGCAAAAACTGATGATTCAGCACCACCATTTAGTGATTGTCGGAAAAAACAGTCAACTCTCACTGGTGCATTGCAATGACTCTGTTCACGAAGAAAACAGCTTCATCAATAACATTTTGGAGATCAATCTGGAAGCCAATGCGCAACTGCACTACTACAAAATGGAAAACAAGGACGCGCAATCGATCCTGGTGAACAACACTTTTGTCAATCAGGCTGCGGATTCCCGGTTTACTTCCAACATGATTACCTTCAACTGTGGTTACGTGAGAAACAGTCTGGAAGTTCACCTCAACGAAGAGGGTGCTGATGCCAATCTCTACGGTTTATATCTGGTTGACAGAAAGCAATATATTGATAATCAGGTAAATGTCATTCATCATGTACCTCACTGTACCAGTAATCAAATCTACAAAGGGATTGCTGATGACGAGGCGGGTGCGAACTTCAGCGGACATATTTACGTTGCGAAGGATGCTCAGCAAACTGCTGCGTATCAAATCAATAGAAATATCGCACTCACCGACGAGGCTAAAATCACAACGCGCCCCTTCCTGGAAATTTATGCCGATGACGTAAAATGTAGTCACGGGGCTACCATTGGTCAGCTGGATGAAAATGCGATGTTTTACTTACGTACACGCGGAATCTGTCTCAGAAATGCGCGCATGCTCCTGATGTTTGCTTTCGCTAATGAAATCGCCAATCTGGTGCTGATCGAGAAGTTGCGTGAACGTCTCAACGACATGATTAAGAGAAGGTTAAGCGGCGAACTGACCATCTGTGATCAATGTATGATGAATTGTGCAGACAAAGAAAATCTGATTTACGATATTGATACCACACGATTAAGATCTTAATTCTCTTTTTGAAAAAAGAAAAAAAGGGGGGAAGGATATTCATCGCTGTTCGGAAACTATATAGCTCATGAATAAAATTCGAATACACGAAGGTAAAGAAGAGATCTGGGACTCCATCCGTAAAAAGTGGGTTCTGCTTACCGAAGAGGAAAAAGTGAGGCAATATTGTATCCACCGATTGGTTGAAGTACATCAGTTTCCCATTTCCAGAATAGCCGTGGAGCGCCAAATCAAGTTACATTCCACTACGAAGAGGTTTGACATTGTCGTTTTTGACCCCTCCGGCAATCCGCAAATCGTGATTGAGTGTAAAGCACCTCATGTCAAGCTGGATCAGGAAGTGCTGGAGCAAGTGGGACGTTACAACAAAGTGTTGCAAGCCGGTTTGATTGGTGTCACCAATGGTGCAGAATCCATCTTCTTTAATATTGATTTTGAGCAAAATCTGATTCAACGTTCTGAATTTCAATTATAAACTCCCTTTCTCAACTCATGATATGAAAATACTTAAAGTCAACAACTTACATCTGGATCTCAAAAATGAAGAGGTATGGAAACCGATCCTGCACGGGATCTCTTTTGAGCTATCCAATGGGGAAACTTTAGGTATTGTGGGCGAGTCCGGTTCAGGAAAATCGGTTACTGCGCTTTCTATTATGCGCTTGATCAATCCGAAAATCTCCAAAATTGATGAAGGTACGATCCACTATTTTGACGCTTCCAATGAGAAGGAGTACTCCTTAACAGAATGTTCTGAGAAAGAGCTACGCCAAATCAGGGGAAGAAAAATCGCTATGATATTTCAGGAACCGATGAGTTCTTTAAATCCTGTAATTCGTTGCGGAAAACAGATCACAGAAGCGATATTGCTACATACTGACCTCTCCAAAAAAGAAGCAAAAAAGAGAGTAATTCAGTTGTTTGAAGAGGTCAAACTGCCCAGACCGGAGTATATTTTCAACTCCTATCCTCACGAACTGTCGGGAGGACAAAAGCAGCGTGTCATGATTGCAATGGCACTGAGTTGTGATCCGGACATTTTGATTGCGGATGAACCCACTACTGCGTTGGATGTTACGGTGCAGAAAGCGATTCTGGAGTTGATCAGGGAGGTACAACAGAAGCGAGGAATGGGAGTGATCTTTATCACCCATGATTTGGGAGTGATTTCGGAGATTGCAGACCGAGTGCTGGTGCTATACAAGGGTACAGTGGTCGAGGAAGGATCCATAAGCGACCTGTTTGAGAACGCAAGCCACCCCTATACCCAAGGGCTACTGGCTTGTCGCCCCCCCTTAAATTTTAGATTCAAAAAACTCCCAACAGTAGAAAATTACATCAGACAAGAACATCTCAGCGATACATTTAAAGAACAAATTGGGGTCGTTTCTAAAGAAGAAAGGCAGATTTACCACCAAAAACTGTATGGGGAAAAGCCGATTATTGAGATTCGAAATCTTTGTAAAGAGTATCCGTTGCGGAGGGGATCACTGTTTGAAAAACGGGAATATATTCAGGCGATATCGGATATCAATCTGGAGATTCATGAAGGTGAAACTTTGGGTTTAGTAGGTGAATCGGGATGCGGAAAAACAACGTTGGGGCGTGCGATGATTCGGCTTGTGGAACCCTCTTCCGGGTCCATTTTGTATCGGAATCAGGAGTTGGGCAACCTTTCGTTGTATGAAATGAGAAAAGTAAGAAAAGAGTTGCAGATTATTTTGCAAGACCCCTATTCCTCTCTGAATCAACACTTAACGATTGGTGCCATGCTGATGGAACCGATGAAAGTACACCGGATTGGAAGTAATAGCAAAGAACGAAAACGGAAAGCGATTGAGTTGCTGGAGAGAGTCGGTTTGGAGGAACAACACTTGTATCGTTATCCGCATCAATTTTCGGGCGGACAACGGCAGCGGATCTCCATTGCGCGTGCCTTGGCAGTCAATCCTCGCTTTATTATCTGCGATGAATCGGTTTCTGCCCTGGATGTATCGGTACAGGCTCAGGTACTCAACTTGCTAAACGAACTCAAAAATGACTTCGGATTCACCTATCTTTTTATCTCTCATGACTTGTCGGTAGTTAAATTTATGTCTGACCGGATGGCTGTCATGGAGAAAGGAAAGATCGTAGAATTGGGGGATGCGGATAGGATTTATGAAGATCCTCAAACGGAATATACACAGAAATTAATCCGGGCAATTCCCAATCCTCCTACCAATAATTTGTTAACTTTTTTGTAAGAAAAAAAAATCTTTAAAAAAATATAGTAAAGTCAAAAAAAAAATGTACATTTGCACTTTGCAAATTATGTAGACAATTATGAATAAATCCAAGCTCATTTTAACCTTTTTTCTCAGCATCATCCTGAGTTTTTCGTTACAAGCCCAAACCATTCGTGATGCTGATTACGACTTTCAACACTCACGATACCAGAAAGCTTTAGAGGGTTATCAAAAAGGGATCAGGAAAATTTCCAAAAATCCGGTTGAAGTTCGAAGAGTTAACTTTCAGATCGCTGAATGTTATAGAATTATGGGTAATCTTAAAAAGGCAGAACAGGCGTACTTAAGATTGGAAAAAAGAAATTATCAAAAAGATAATCCTATGCTGTTATTCCAGTTAGGAAGTCTGTATCAGTTGCGTGGAGAGTATGACTTAGCTTTGAAATACTATGAGCAGTACAAGAAAAGGGTTCCCGACGATGCTCGGATTGAATCTCGTATTGAAGGATCAAAAAAGGCTAAGTACTGGAATGAAAATCCGACACGTTATGAAGTAGAGAATCTTAAAAAACTGAATAGCAAGCAGGATGATTGGGCTCCAAGATGGGGTAATCCCGAAAGAGAAACGATGTTGGTTTTCTCATCCAACAGAGATGGTTCTGTTGGGAAAGGAAATGATGAGTGGACCGGCGGTGACTTTTCTGACCTCTACTACACAGAAAAACCTAAAAGTAGAAACACCGAGTGGCCCCCTGCCGAATGGAGTCCGGTTAAACCTTTTGATACTGAAAACAATGTCAACACCGAAGTTAATGAAGGAGAATTAACTGCCAACAGAAAAGGATCACAGGTTTACTTTACTCGTTGTCCGCATGATAAAAAACAGGTAAAATATTGCTATATCTATACTGCACCCAAACGGGGTAACGGATTTGGACCCGCTGAAATGCTCGAGTTGGGACCCGATTCTTTTAACTATGTACACCCTTATATCTCTATGGATGAATTAACACTCTATTTCGCATCCAATAAACCGGGAGGTAAAGGTGGATATGATATTTACAAAGCTACCCGGGCTAAAAGAACCGGTAAATTTACCAATATTGAAAATTTAGGTAGTCCTGTAAACACTGAAGGACAGGAAGTTTTCCCTGCATTAAGAGGTGATTCAACACTCTATTTCTCATCTGACGGACACGCCGGACTAGGTGGTTTGGACATTTTTGTTTCTTCCTATAAAAATAATAAATGGAGTGAACCTGAAAACCTGGGAGTTCCTATCAATTCCTGTTGGGATGAGATTGGTATTGTCTTTGACAATCAGGATGTATTGGATCCTAAATCAAAAGTGCCCTACCTGGCGAAGGGATTTTTCTCATCCAATCGTCCCGGAGGAAGAGGAGGTGATGATATCTACTACTTCCTGTTGAGACCGATTGTATACACACTCTCCGGTTATGTTAGAGACGAGGCCACTTTGCAATATCTAAATGATGTAAAGGTTGATATTGTCGGATCAGATGGCAACTCATATACCACAACTACCGATGTAAAAGGATACTACCATTTCGATAAAACCCAAATTCTCGCCAATACAACATACACCATGCACGTTACTAAACCCGGATACTGGGATAATGAAAACAACAAAGGAACACAAACTACTATTGGATTATCGGAAAATACAGATCTAAAACAAGATTTTAGAATCGCTCCTATTCCACCGGATCCTATTATTTTGCCTGAAATTTTATACGAGTTAGCAAAATGGGATCTCAAACCACAATTTAAAGACTCCTTAATGTACTTGTATAACGTTTTAATTCAAAATCCAACCATTGTTATTGAATTACGATCTCACACTGACTCCAGAGATACGGAGGAGAGAAACATGGTCCTTTCACAAAACAGAGCTCAAACTTGTGTTGACTTTTTGGTTCACGAAAAAGGAATCGATCCTGATCGTATCGTTCCTATGGGGTACGGAGAAAGTACTCCCCGTAAGTTTGATAGTCCTTTCACACAAATATATGAAGGGAGAAGATATACTTACGACAAGGGTGTAGTACTGACAGAAGATTATATCAACTCACTCCCAAGAGGTAGTCAGGAAGCTGCCCACGCTCTCAACAGACGTACAGAGTTTACTGTACTTCACAGTAACTATGTTCCCAAAGGAGATTCTATCGGAGCTCCAAGAAGTATTACTATTGCCCTTATTGAAGGAAAATCTATTCCTATTACCATTAAGGATAACAGAGTTCACGGAACCTGTTATGCTAATAATCAAACTTCAGATTTTTCAATTGGCGATAACTCCGAAGAGATCTATATGGACTATATCGAAGCTACAAGGTATCTTAAAGATATGATTATTACTGTGGCTGACTTTGAATTGAAAGATCGTGCTATCAAACAAGAGGATGGTTCAATTATAGAAAATACCGCTTTCTATTTAAGAGAGATTCGTGTTGGAGATGACTATGAAGAAAATGTCAAAGTAGTTGTTAAGAAAAATCTACCCTCAAAATTTGTGATTGGAGACCAATATATTCGTGATCATTGGGGAGATTATGATATTGACACTGCGAAAAACAGATTGATTTATAAAAAATAAACAAACTCTATACTATAATATGTAGAGGCGGATGATTGAAATATCCGCCTCTTTTTTATGACAAAATGTCAGCCCCAACATAAGGCACACTGTTTGCAGCAATACAATGTAAAGTAGAAAATTATTAATAGCTATAAATTTTTGGAGAATGAAGAAAACAAATCATAGTGAAGATGAATTAACAGATAACTTAAACAACCATAATGAGGATGAAAATCCTGTCACTGAACCAAAGGACGAATCTGTTAAAGAGAAAATCGAAGATACTAAAGATGAAGAAAAGGAAGAAAAGAAAGCAGACTCTTTTTTCTCTAAAAAAGGGGGAAAAGAGAAAAAACTGAAAGAAGAGATTGAAAAACTCACCTCGGAAAAAGAGGAGTTAAATGATAAATTTTTAAGACTTTTTTCAGAATTTGATAACTATAAAAAGAGAACCAACAAAGAAAAAATAGATATCATTAATACTGCTTCTGAAAAAGTTATTTTGGGATTATTGCCTATTATTGATGATTTTGAAAGGGCCATCGAATACAATAAAGAAACCGGTGAAATCGAAGTGGTCAAAGAGGGCTTTGAATTGATATATAATAAACTGAGTTCACTAATGAAAAGGATGGGTGTGGAAGAGATTATTGCTCAGGACAAAATTTTTGACACCGACTACCATGAGGCGGTAACCCATTTTCCTGCTACATCTGAAGATCAAAAGGGAAAAGTGATGGATGTTGTTGAAAAAGGATATACTTTAAATGAAAAGGTAATCCGATTTTCCAAAGTAGTTGTTGCAAACTAAAAAAATGGAAGTTGAATGAAAAGAGATTATTATGAAGTGCTGGGTGTTTCAAAAGACGCTTCTGCAGATGAAATAAAAAAAGCATATAGGAAAAAAGCGATGGAGTACCATCCGGATAGAAATCCGGGTAATAAGGAGGCTGAAGAGAAGTTCAAAGAAGCTGCTGAGGCCTACGATGTATTGAGTACTCCCGAAAAGAAAAATAGATATGACCAGTTCGGACATGCCGGTATGAGTGGTTCCGGAATGGGTGGCGGATATGGTGCCGACTTTGACCTGAGTTCCATATTTGAACGATTTGGGGATCTTTTTGGAGGAGGATTTGGTGGTTTTAGCGGATTTGGTGGAGGCGGTGGTAGTTCCAGACCTCGTGTACGCAAAGGATCCAATATCAGAGTAACCGTGAAGTTGACTCTGGAAGAGATTGCCAAAATAACCGAGAAAAAACTGAAAATCAAAAAGATGATTCCTTGCCGAACTTGTCACGGACAGGGAGCTGTCGATAAAAGTGATTTGCAAACCTGTCCAAAATGTAATGGTCAAGGGCAAGTTATGCACCAACAGAGAAGTATGTTTGGAATTATCCAACAAGCTGTTGTTTGCGATTATTGCCAAGGTGAGGGAGTAATTGTTACAAAACCATGCTCTACATGTAGTGGTACAGGCGTTGTCAAAGGAGAAGAAGTAATCACCATCTCTATTCCTGCCGGAGTACATGATGGAATGCAACTCTCCATGAGAGAGAAAGGGAATGCAGCCCAAAGGGGCGGTATTAATGGAGATTTAATTATTCTGATTAAAGAGATTGAACATCCCCTATTTGAAAGAGATGGAAATAATCTATTCCTCAATTTCTACATCTCTTTCCCACAAGCAGCACTAGGTGGAAGTGTAGAGATCCCCACTTTGGATGGATATGCAAGAGTCAAGATTGCTGCCGGAACTCAGGGAGGACAAATTTTGAGATTACAGGGAAAAGGATTACCTGAATTGAACAGCAACAGAAAAGGGGATTTAATTGTTAATATCAATGTTTGGACACCCAAAAATCTGACAAAAGAGGAGAAACAAATTATCGAAAAATTCGAAAATTCTGAGAATTTCAGACCAAAACCTGATAAGCAAGAAAAAGGTTTTTTCCATAGAGTAAGGCAAATTTTCAGTTAACTTAATATAACTGACTGAAAACCAAGAACTTACATTTATTGATATTTTTTGACAAAAAAATCATTTTATATCAAAAAAAAGTGTACTTTTGCAGTTCTCAATTGGAGCTATTGACCAATGGTGTAATGGTAGCACTACAGATTTTGGTTCTGTCTGTCTAGGTTCGAATCCTGGTTGGTCAACATACTAAATTCTCTCACTCATTTGGTGAGAGTTTTTTTTAAAAAAACGTAGAAAGAAAGTGGGGTTTTACTCCACTTTTTTATATAGAAAGATGATGTATAATATTAATTAAAAATGAAAAGAAGTAAATCAAAATCGGATGCCGGAATAGATCAAGCCAATGAGAATCGTCTCAACTTGTTGATGACTTTTCAAGAATTTAAAGAGGTGAAAAGTATTGACAGAACATCAATGATGAGAATTTTAGAGGATGTAATTCAAGCTTCATTAGCAAAAAGATATGGCCCGGAAGCTCGCTTTAGTATTATTGTCAACGTGGATAATGGGGACTTAATGATTCAAAGAATCAGAGAGGTGATTGCCGATGGAGAAATGGAAAATGAAGCAACCCAAATTGAACTCAAGGATGCAATCAAGATTGAAGCTGACCTTGAAGAGGGAGAAGAGTGTTATGAAACAATCCATTTAAGTGACTTTGCCCGTCGCGAAATTTTAACTCTAAGACAAAACTTGATCAACAAAATTCTGGAATATGAGAAAGATAACATATTCAGAAAATATGAAGATAAAGTGGGAGAATTAGTATCCGGAGAGGTAAATCAAGTTTGGAGAAAAGAGATATTGATTTTGGATGAAGATGGGGTTGAGTTAATTCTTCCCGCTTCCGAACAGATCCCAGCAGACAGATATAAAAAAGGGGACACCCTTGTAGCTGTTGTACAAGGAGTAGATGTTAAAAAATCAACACCGGTCATCACCATCTCCAGAACTGCACCCCAATTTTTGGAAAGATTGATGGAAACTGAAATTCCTGAAATCTTTGACGGACTGATTACTATTAAAAATGTTGTCAGGGTTCCGGGAGAAAGAGCTAAGGTAATGGTTGAAGCTTATGATGATAGAATTGATCCGGTTGGTGCTTGTGTAGGAATGAAAGGAAGTAGAATTCACTCCATCGTGAGAGAACTTCGCAATGAAAATATAGACATCATCAATTATACCGAAAACACCAGTTTACTCATTGCAAGAGCACTCAATCCCGCAAAAATTACCAGTATCGAGATAGATGAAGAGTTCAAAAATGCAAAAGTATACATGAAACCTGATCAGGTATCACTCGCTATCGGAAAAGGTGGAAATAACATCAGATTGGCAAGTAGGTTAACAGGATATGAAATTGATGTTTACAGAGATGATGAGGAGTATGATGAGGAGGATGTTAACCTGGATGAATTCAATGACGAATTTGATCAATGGGTTATTGATGCATTTAAAGCTATCGGATGTGATACTGCAAAAGGAGTTCTAAAACTCAGTAGAGAAGATCTGATCCAACGTACGGATTTGGAAGAAGAAACCGTGGATGAAATGATTGCATCCATTAAAAAGGAATTGGATATCGAATAATTAACAATAAAAAATCTCAACAATACTCTTTTAACTTAAATATTTATTAGAAATTTTTTACACTTATATGTCAGAAAAAAAGGAAATACATCGTTTAGCCAAAACTGCCGGAGAATTTAACATTGCTCCCAGTACAATAGTTGCATTCTTACAAAAGAAGGGCTTTGATATTAGTGATGGCAATCCTAATGTAAAGTTATCCCCTGAAATGTATGAAGCCCTCGTAAAAGAGTATATGGGAGATAAAATCGTTAAGGAGGAAGCTCAAAAACTAAAAATCGGTATATACGATAAGAGCAAAGAGGAGGCTCCCGAACCGATCAAGACAACCCCTAAACCTACCGTAGAAGCACCCGTGGAACCTAAGGAAGAGGTTGTAAAAAAAGAGGAACAACCCAAAGAAGTTATTAAACCTAAAGTTCCCGGAATAAAAGAGGTTGGTCGCATAGATTTAGATGCTCTCGAACCTAAAAAAAGAAGTAAAAAATCCGGTTCAGACAGTTCTCCTAAGACTAAAAAGAAAAAAACTCAGGACAAAGCAGTTCCAAATGATGAGATTATATCAACTCAAGAACCAGATACTACTGAGCTCATTGAAGAAACCAAGACTGAATCTGTGGTAAAAACAGAGAGTAAAACTGCTGAAAAAGAGGTAGAACAAATCAGTTCTGAGCAACCCACGGTAGAAATTCCTGAAGAGGTACAACCCGACGTTTCTGAAACTGACGAAACCGATCTTACTCCTTCATCTGTAAAAGAAGAAACTGCAGCTCAAGAAAAAAGGGAAGACCCTGTGTCTGAAGAGAGCAAAGAAGCTGAAAATATAGTTGAGTCAACTCCTGATACGGCAGAGAGTTCAACAGCTTCCGAAAAGAAAAGTGAAGATACTCCTGATGAAAATTTTATTGAAACCCGATATATTAAACTGAAAGCTCCCATTATTAAAGGAACTATTAAGTTAGATGAACTGAACACCAGAGATTCAGGTAGAAAAAGTGGCGGTCAAGGAGGAAAAAATCAACAAAGCAAAGCTGAGACCCCATCAACAGGTGAATCTTCAAGTAAGAAAAAAAGGAAGAGAACGCGTATTAAACCTACCCCCAGCCAACAGTCACAATCTTCACAAGGAGGGGGCAAAAAACAAGCAGCTACTCCTAAAGTTGAGATTAGTGATGAGGATATCCAAAGACAAATTCGTGAAACAATGCAACGGCTGGAACCGCTTGGCAAATCAAGATCTTCCAAACGAAGAAGAGAAAAACGTCAAACTATTCTTTCTGAACAACATGAGCACGAACTCAGAGAAAAAGAAGCCTCCAAAGTATTAAAAGTTACCGAGTTTATTACTGCTAATGAGTTGGCCAGCTTAATGGATGTTCAGGTAACTCAAATTATCTCCACCTGTATGAGTATTGGATTAGCTGTTTCCATCAATCAACGTTTGGATGCTGAGACAATATCATTATTAGCTGAAGAGTACGGCTTCGAAGTTGAATTTATGAGAGTTGAAATGGAAGATGAGTTATCACTTCAGTTTGAAGATGATGAAGCGGATTTAGAACCCAGACATCCTATTATTACCGTTATGGGACACGTAGACCACGGTAAAACTTCTCTTTTGGACTATATCCGTAAATCTAACGTGATTGCCGGTGAAGCGGGAGGAATCACACAACACATTGGGGCTTATTTAGTTAACCTACCTTCCGGAAGAAAAATTACATTTCTGGATACTCCCGGACACGAAGCTTTTACAGCGATGAGAGCCCGTGGTGCCAAAGTTACAGACTTGACCATCATTGTTATTGCAGCTGATGATGCCATCATGCCTCAGACAGTGGAAGCGATCAACCACGCTCAAGCAGCCGGAGTTCCCATTGTGTTTGCTATTACCAAAATAGATAAACCTACAGCAGCACCGGATAAAATCAGAGAAGGACTAGCCAGTATGAATATCCTTGTTGAAGAATGGGGTGGACCCTATCAATGTCAAGAGATTAATGCTAAAATTGGAACCAATGTTGACCTGTTGCTTGAAAAGGTTCTATTGGAAGCTGAACTATTGGAGTTAAAAGCCAATCCTAACAGAAATGGTATAGGTACTGTTTTGGAATCTTCACTAGATAGAGGGAGGGGATATGTAGCTAAACTTTTGGTTCAAAACGGCACAGTTAAGGTGGGCGATCCTGTATTAGCAGGAGCTTTCCACGGTAAGGTTAAAGCGCTCTTCAATGAAAGAAACCAAGAGGTCAACAATGTTGGACCCGCTACTCCTGTGCTCCTATTGGGACTCAATGGAGCTCCACAAGCGGGAGATATACTCAGAGTGTGCAACACTGAACATGAAGCCAGGGTTGCGGCCACTAAACGGGCTCAACTTGACAGAGAGATTGGATTAAGAGTACAAAAACATATCACACTGGATGAGATTGGAAGAAGAATTGCCATTGGTGATTTTAAAGAACTCAACATCATCGTTAAGGGAGATGTGGACGGATCAGTAGAAGCACTTGCTGACTCATTGTTGAAATTAACAACCCCTCAGGTTCAGGTTAATGTGATCCACAAATCTGTAGGAGCTGTTACAGAAAATGACGTTCTGCTGGCATCTGCATCCAATGCGGTTATTGTTGCCTTCCAGGTACGACCCACTCCCGGTGCCAGAAAGTTAGCTGAACACGAACAGATCGATATCAGAACTTACTCAATCATTTACACTGCAATCAACGAAATTAAAGATGTGATTGCAGGTATGCACTCACCGGAAATTAAAGAAAAAATCTTATGTAATCTTGAAGTCAGAGAAGTTTTCAAAATTACGAAAGTGGGAACTGTCGCCGGCTGTATGGTACTGGATGGCAAATTAAATCGAAACAATATGGTACGTCTCATTAGAGATGGAATTGTGATTTATACCGGAAAACTAGGATCTCTAAAACGTTTTAAAGATGACGTTAAAGAAGTTGTTGTTGGACAAGATTGCGGATTAAATATTGAAAACTTCAATGATGTTAAAGTTGGAGATATTATTGAAGGATTTGAAGAATACGAAGTTAAGGTTACTCTATAATACTAATGACTAATGAATAGAACTCTAAAAATTGGAATTACCCACGGAGATATTAATGGGATCTCCTATGAGGTAATCATGAAAGCTTTAAAAGATAATAGAATCAACGAATTTTGTACTCCTATTGTATATGGATTGGCAAAAGTTGCTTCTTATCATAGAAAAACACTGGGAATGCATGACTTTTCATTCCAAATTACCAGAAATATCAATAATGTCTCACTAAAAAATCCTAATTTGCTCAATCTATCCGATAAAGAGGTGAGAGTAACACTGGGAGAATCTTCCTCTATTGCAGGACAAGTTGCTATTCAATCTATTAACGCGGCTTGTCAGGATTTAAAAAACAAAGAGATTGATGCTATTGTAACGGCACCGATCAACAAATATAATGTCCAATGTGATGATTTTAATTTTACCGGACACACTGAATTTTTTGCTTCTGAGTTTGGCGCACCCAGAAGTATGATGATGATGGTCTCCGATCGTCTCAAAGTAGGATTCGTTACCAATCATGTTGCTATTCACGATTTACCCGGGGTTTTATCTGAAAATTTGGTGTTACAAAAAATTGAAATATTGGACCACTCATTAAGAACAGATTTTTTGTGTACTAATCCTAAAATTGCTGTGCTCTCGCTAAATCCACACGGAGGAGATACCGGTTTGATTGGAAGTGAGGAAAATGACATCATTAAACCGGCGATTAACGACGCTTTTGATAAAAATATCAATGTGTTTGGACCTTTCCCTGCAGATGGCTTTTTCGCTTCCGGACAATATATGGAATTTGATGCTACTTTGGCCATCTATCACGATCAGGGGATGATCCCTTTCAAACTATTATCAATGGAAGATGGTGTGAACTTTACCGCCGGACTTCCTATTGTCAGAACATCACCTGCACATGGAACAGCATACCATATTGCAGGAAAAAATCTGGCTTCCGCAGACTCAATGAGAAAAGCGATCTACTTGGCTATTGATATCGCAAATAACAGACTAAACTCTGCTGTTTAATATATAGTCTCTATCCGCACTGTCATGGTGTTACGAATTGAAGATATCGTCCAAATTCTGAATCCTATAGCCTCAAATCTAAAGGATCCCAACAGCGTGATCTCTGAATTAGGCTATGACAGTCGAAAAATACAGGATCTTGTTCAAGTGCTCTTCTTTGCTATTGAGACTAAGAATAATGATGGACATAAATATATTCCCGGACTAATTGAACAGGGGGTGAAAAACTTTATTATTACACACCCTATTAGCGATTTTTCTGACTATAATGCCAATTTTATCCAAATTGAGGATGCTATTTTAGCATTGCAACTGATTGCCGCCAACCACCGGAAACAATTCTCCTACCCTGTGATTGGAATTACCGGAAGTAACGGGAAAACAATTGTCAAGGAGTGGCTGGCAAACACCTTGTCCAATGACTACAGAGTGATAAAAAGTCCCAACAGCTGGAATTCTCAAATTGGGGTTCCGCTCTCTGTTTGGAGAATGAATACGCAACATAACCTGGCTATTTTTGAAGCTGGCATATCTCAGGTTGGAGAAATGGAAGCTCTGGAAGCAGTGATTCAACCCGATATCGGTATCATTGTAATATCGGAGATGCCCACATGGCAAACTTTGAGGGAATCTATCAAAAACTGCTCGAAAAATTAAGGCTCTTTCAAAGGGCTAAAACCCTTATCTACTGCTCCGATCACTCCATGATCCATTATGCACTACAAAAACCTGAATTTCAGCACCTGCAATTGATTAGCTGGGGGACTCAAGAGGGAACCTACCGAATTGAAAAAGTAGAAAAAACAGTTTCGGAAACTGTAATTATACTGCAAGATTATGAAGAACCGGTAAGAATCCCCTTTACGGACAGTGCCTCCATTGAAAATGGAATGCAAGTGGTAACGCTCCTACTCCACTTGGGATTCCCAATTGAGCAGATCAACGAAAAACTAGCTCTGTTATCCCGTCTCTCAATGAGAATGGAAGTGAAAGAAGCGATTAACCGCTCCATTGTAATCAATGACACTTATAGCCTGGATCTCAACTCTTTAGCTATTGCACTGGACTTTTTAAATACACAAACTCAATTTGAAAAGCGAACCCTGATTATCTCCGACTTTGAACAAGTATTGTTAGGTGAAGAGGAGTACAAGCATATCTTTAACATGATTCAGGAACATCGGATCAATCGGGTGTTATGGGTAGGTTCCAAGGTGATCCCTTACCAACATTTTATGAAGAATGGCACATTGACCATCTTCAAAGATACCCGGGAGCTGTTGGAATATCTCAAATCCGGCAAAATTGGTCAGGAAGCTATTTTGGTCAAAGGAGCCCGGAAATGGCAGTTTGAACAAGTAGTTCAAAAATTGCAATTGAAAAGTCACCAGACTGTGTTGCAAGTAGATTTAGCCGCTTTGGTTCATAATCTGCACTACTACAGATCCAAAACCGCACCGAATGTCCAATTCATGGCGATGGTCAAAGCCTTTTCATACGGATTGGGAGATGTTGAATTAATCAATGAATTGATTTACCATCACATTGATTATCTGGCAGTTGCCTATACCGATGAAGGAATTATATTGCGGAAAAGAAAGATAAAAACGCCCATCATTGTGCTAGGTGCCGAAGCGGCAGGATTTCATTCCATGATTCAATATCAACTGGAGCCGGAGATCTTTAATTTCCACTACCTCCAAAAATGGATGGAAACGCTGAAACAGTACCCTGAAATTAAAGATTATCCGATCCATATTAAAATTGACACCGGCATGCACAGGTTGGGGTTTGATGAGGAACAGATTGATGAACTGGCGGAACTCATTGCTCAAAATCCGCAGATTAAAGTGCGTTCACTCTTTTCTCACCTGGCTGCTGCCGAAGATCCGAATGAAGACCGGTTTACACATCAACAAGCGCAACTATTTCAGAGAATTTGTTCTAAAATGGAGCAAAAGTTGGGTTACTCCTTCCTGAAACATATTGCCAACAGTGCGGGAATCACCCGTTTCCCTGAGTATCACTTCGATATGGTTCGCTTGGGTATCGGCTTGTATGGCTATACCGCTGTAGAAGAAGATCAGCTCCATACCAACAACACCATTACCCTCAAAAGTATCATTACTCAGGTTAAAAAAATAAAAAAAGGGGAAAGTATCGGATATAATCGTACTTTTGTGGCAGATAAAGATATGATATTGGCGGTAGTTCCTATAGGGTACGCTGACGGATATCCGAAAGAGTTAAGTAACGGAGTGGGAAAGATGCTGGTGAAAGGGAAAGAATGTCAAGTGGTAGGTAAAGTGTGTATGGATATTACATTAATCGACATTACAGGAGTTGATGCAAAAGAAGAGGATGACGTGATTATCTACAATTCTGAGATGAATCTGTATCAAATATCCAAATGGATTGGAAAAATACCTTATGAGCTGCTGACCGCCATATCAAAAAGAGTACAAAGAATATATATCAGAGACTAAAGAGATGAAGAAGTTTATTCAAAAAATGAGCGTTTTGCCCTCCTCGGTGATATTAATTTTTGATATCTGTTGTGTCTTCATTGCGGCCATTTTGGCAGTCTTTATCCGCGGAAATATTGGATTACCTTCCAAGCTCACAATTGACGACTACCTGATCGCTCCTTTTATGATTGTTTTGATTCGGTCTCTCGTGTTTTTAGCTTTTGGAACACACCGGATGGTAGTGCGTTATACGGACACCAAAAACCTGCTTACCATCTTCTTCGCTTCCGTTATCGGATCCCTGATCCTCTTTATGATCAACTTCTTTATGGATTTTAAAGGACTCCCCCGGATTATCCCTACCTCCATCATTTACATTGAACTACCGATTACTATTGCTTTTTTGATCTTCTATAGAATCCAGTTCAAAGCCTACTATCTCGAAACCATCAATCCGACAAAACTGAAGAGAAATGTGGTTATTTTTGGTGCCGGAGAGAGTGGAATCGTCACCAAAAGAGTATTTGACAGAGATCAAATCAGCAAATATAATGTGGTTGCCTTTTTTGATGAAGACCCCAATAAGATTGGTATGACGCTGGAGAGTTTAAAGGTGCTTCCCTTTTCACAACTATCCGACTTTTTCGCCAAAAACAATATCTCCATTATCATTATCTCCATTCAAAACCTGCCGGCAGCCAAGAAAAACGAAATCACCGAGATTGCGCTGCTGCATGATGTGAAAGTATTGGTTGTGCCTCCGGTGTTGAAGTGGATTAACGGGGAATTGAGCTTTAAACAGATTAAACAGATAAAAATTGAGGAACTACTTGAAAGAGAGCCGATTCAGATGGATCAATCTTTGGTAAGTCCCGAAATCTATGGCAAAACGATATGGATTACAGGTGCAGCCGGCTCGATTGGAAGTGAGATTGTGCGCCAGCTCCTCTCCTTCGGATTTAAAAAGTTAGTTCTGATTGACAATGCCGAAACCCCTATGTTTTATCTCACCAACTTTTGCAATAGTCAAAATTACAGTGGCAGCATTGATATTCTGTTGATGGATATCACCGACAAGAAGCGCATTGAAAAAGTGATGCAAGAGGAAACTCCCGACATCATTTACCACGCAGCTGCCTACAAGCATGTTCCTGTAATGGAAGAGAATGTCGGCGCAGCGATTAAGACCAATGTGGAAGGAACTAAAAACCTGGCTGATTTAGCTGTGCAGTACAAGGTGGATAAATTTGTGATGATCTCCACAGATAAAGCTGTCAATCCGACCAGTGTAATGGGTGCTTCCAAAAGAATTGCGGAGATTTATGTTCAATCGTTAAACTTTGAGCAGCCTCACACCAAGTTTATTACCACCCGTTTTGGGAATGTTTTAGGTTCCAATGGTTCCGTTATTCCTCTTTTTAGGAAACAAATAGAAAAGGGGGGACCCCTCACCGTGACCCACCCCGATATCACTCGTTACTTCATGACCATCTCAGAGGCTTGTCAATTGGTGATTACTGCAGGAGCCATGGGCGATGGAGGAGAGATCTTTATCTTTGATATGGGAGAATCTGTGAAGATTTACGATTTGGCGGTGAAAATGGTCAAACTCTCCGGACTGACCCTGGGAAAAGATATCAACATCGAATTTACCGGATTGCGCCCCGGAGAAAAGCTATACGAAGAGTTGTTGGCAAACAAAGAAAACACCAAGCAAACCACCCATGAAAAGATCATGATTGCCAACGTAATCCGCTACCCTTACGACGAAGTAGTCAATAAAGTTGAATCCCTCATCCGCATGCAAGACGAAGACCCACTACAAATCGTCAAAAAGATGAAAGAGATTGTCCCTGAATTTTACAGCCAAAACTCCACCTTTGCGGTGTTGAATGGGCCAAAGGTGGGATAGATTTTGGATTTGTTATGTTTTCTCTTTTTTTAGTATAACCCTATTATTTCTTTTTCATTATGAGGTTAATTCAAGAATATTAGACTATAAAAAAACAAAAATTCTTTTGAAACATGTTATTAATTAAAAAATCTGTATATTTGCACCGGTAAATCAAGTGTAATCCTATCCAAAAATTGAAGGTCAAATTCAAATATATGAATATACGCAAATGTTGTATTCGTATATCACAAATTAGGTATTATGTTCTAATTTATCAAAGTTACACGATTGAAAAACTAATTATTTTATAAATAAAATCTAGATAGACTATGGAAACAAATCAAATTAAACTTTTGAATTCTCTTGCAAAGGAAATAAAAACCAAAAAAAAAGATAAAACAGGAATTATTATTACTCTTCAATCAGCTAAAATTCTCACAAAGCAAGGTAACTTTACTGGTAAATTTAACAATTTAAACCGTATCGTGATAACTGCTAAATGAGTATTTACAATAATAGACCAAATCTTACAATTGGGTTTCATGGTTGCGATGAAATCGTAAGAGATAATTTAGTAAATAATCCTAATTCAGTTAAGAAAAGCCAGGAAACATATGATTGGCTTGGGAATGGTTTTTATGTGTGGGAAAACAATTATGAGCGAGCACTCCAGTGGGCAAAAGATAAGAAATTAAGAGGAACACTAGAAGTACCATCAGTCGTTGGTGTTATATATCTGTTGGACTATTGTTTAGATTTTACTGATTCTAAGTTTATTGATGTTCTTTCTGAGTATTACCAATTATTCAAAGATGACTTAAAAGTAAGTGGTAAAACTTTACCTAAAAATAAAGACTTACCCAAAGACCAATATCATGACCTAATCTTAAGAGAATTAGATTGTGCCGTTATTGAATATTTGCATCAGAAAATTGGAGAAAAAATTATTCAAAACAAAACAGAAAAAGGTTTTAGCGAACTTAGAGCCTTTGATACAGTTAGGGGAATTTTTACAGAAGGCGGACCTGCATTTGATGGAGCTGGAATTCAGTTAAAAAGTCATATTCAGGTTTGTATAAGAAACCTAAATTGCATAAAGGGTTTTTTTATCCCAAGAAAAGAAATTAAATTTACATAGAACCCTGTACATAATACTTAGTTTATCACAAACAGAAGTAGGTTGTTATTATGATTACTTTCCCTTTCCAACCTCATTTGATTCTTGTGTATAGGTTTGTACTGCCGCACCATAAAATGAGCTAATATTAAAATTGGATTTCGGGAGGCGGATTTATTTTTGAGTTTCCATTTTTTATTGTATCTTTGTCTCGTAAATTATACGTCACTAACAAATATAAAATATTTAAAATTTAGAGACAACTTTAACCAATTAAAAGCTTTTTAAAAAAATAATCTTGCTAAAATAACTATTGAAAAAATGGAAGTACAAGAGCCGCTATTTGACTACGTTTGTCCGAATATCGTTTATACAATTAAAAACGGTGACTGCTTAACTGTTCTTAAAAAAATTGAAGACAACAAATTTGACCTTATATTAACATCTCCACCTTATAATGTGGGAAAATCATATGAGACAAAAACAAGTATTGAAAAATATCTTGAAACACAAGAAGAAATAATATCTGAACTTACAAGGACATTATCTGACAAGGGAAATCTTTGTTGGCAAGTTGGTAATTACGTTGATAAAGGAGAGGTTTTCCCACTTGACATATTCTATTATCAAATATTCAAAAAGTACGGTCTGAAACTCCGCAATCGTATTATTTGGTATTTTGGCCATGGATTGCATGCTAACAAGCGTTTTAGTGGACGTTATGAAACTATACTTTGGTTTAGCAAAACAGACGATTATATTTTCAATCTTGATAATGTTAGAGTTCCTTCAAAATATCCGGGAAAAAGACATTTTAAAGGTCCCAAAAAAGGTCAACTGTCAGGAAATCCGTTAGGTAAAAACCCCAGTGATATATGGGAAATAATTGAACAGGATTGGGATAAAGCAATGTGGAATATACCAAACGTGAAATCAAATCATCCAGAAAAAACCGAGCATCCCTGCCAGTTTCCTATTGAATTAGTTGAACGCTGTATCTTAGCATTAACGGATGAAAATAGTTGGGTTCTTGATCCATTTGCTGGTGTTGGATCAACAGTAATTGGAGCTATAAAAAACAAACGCAATGGAATGGGAATAGAAAAGGAAAAGGAATACTGTGAAATTGCCAATAAACGAATTGAAGATCTCAAAGAAGGGAGATTAAAAATTAGACCAATAAATAAACCAATACATAAACCGACAAACAAAGATAAAATTGCTCAAATTCCAAAAGAGTGGGCTGAACTTAAATTTATAAATAATAATGAAGTAAACAAACACTAATGAAAATAGCACAAAAATATTCACACCTGAACGGAGAAGAATACCTTATCGTTCATCACAATAACCTATACGAAGAAATTAAACAAGTTATTGAAAGTGTTGATGCTGAGCAATTTAAAACAAAAATCAGTAAAGAAAAGAGAAAAAGTGGTAGCTTTCTTTTCTCTCCAATTGAATTAAATAAAGCCTTTAATGCGGAGTTCCATGAAAGAGAATGGGCAGAAAGTAGATACAACTATTACATTACTCTTAATAGAGAATTAATGGAACAAAGTGTTCTAATGCCTGCTAAAGAACAAAAAGAATTCCTTATTGCTAACGGGGAGATAGAACCAATTTATAGTTACAACCAAACTGACTTTGTTAAAGACAAAATTGCTGTCGAAGTTCAGTTTGGGAAGTATGCTTTTGTTGCATTTGATTTATTTGTAAAACATATGCTATTTTACTCAGGAGGAGTTATCGACTTGGGAATTGAAATTCTACCAACAAAGAAAATGCAAACACAAATGAGTAGTGGTGTAGCTTACTACGAAGGAGAAGTTTACAACGTAATGCGCCAAGGACGAAATAATCCACCAGTTCCATTGTTAATTTTGGGAATCGAACCATAACGAATAAGAAGAAGCCCAGCGTGTAACGTTGTCTATACAATATTTGGGAATTAATTATTTATACAGCATTACATTTCCCTCTCAGCACGTCCATTATCAACAGAGACCCAATTCGAAACGGGCAACAACAGTAACGGAAAGCCACCCTTAATTTCAGATCCGGTGTCTTCGAGAACCTCAGTCACCGGAGTGGAATGTGGTTAGGGCTCTCAAAACTATTGGAACACCAAACTAATCTCGTAACTCTTAATTCCTCTGCCCCCATTATTTCCAAAAAGGTATAATTTTCCAGAGTGGGGAAATAAAATAACTAAAAAGGAAAGCCTTGTCTGCCCCCCTTTTTTTGAAGGTAGAAATAAGAAGGAAGAAGGTAGAATTAAAGGCGGAAATCGGAATGAACAATTACGAATTACGAATTACGAAACCGAAAATTTTAATTGAACGCGATTATTGTAGGGACAGGTCGCGACCTGTCCTGGAGTAATGAATAAAAATAACGTCATGGTCATAGAGATAGGGCATGCCCTGTCTCCATGATGTTGTTATGCAACAGATTAATTTTTGTGTCAAATATTTGATATTCAACATTTTTATGGAATCATTAATTCAATTTTTAATTTATGTGTTTGGTTGTACCGCCTGTCCGCCTTCTTTTTATTCGTAATTGTTTCTGTATCTTTGCCGTTCAATTAGACGTTGTGTATAATTAAATTAAAAATCATGAGAAATTTTAAATTATTAGCTGTAATGCTTTTAGGAGTGGTATTTGCTGTTTCATCTTGTAAAAAGGATGATGACCCTGATCAGACCCAAATACCAAAAGATGGTTTAGTTGCATATTATCCATTCAATGGAAATGCAAAGGATTTAAGCGGCAAAGGAAATCACGGAACTGTTCATGGTGATGTAGTATTAACAACTGACAGAAAAGGAAATAGTAATAGTGCATACGATTTCCCGGGGGTTGCATTCAATTATATCAGTGTTCCTCATAATCCATCATTAGCATTAGATGTTTTTACAATTAATGCCTGGATTTTTACAAAGACAGACTATGGATATGGTCAAGTAGTTCAAAAAAACAGAGATATTTTCGGTGGGCATTACGGTCTTTACACCAACTGTGTTATTGGAAAAATAGACTATGAAAATGATGTTCAAGCCTCATCTCCGGAAAACCCAAGTATTGGAAAATGGCATATGATCACAGGTTCTGTTTCAGGAAAAAAAGCAAAATTTTACATTGATGGAGTATTAATGGATGAGTCCATAGCAACCGATAAGTTTGTTTATTCAGGTTCTGATGATTTAGCTATTGGAATGCACTATTATGAAGGTGTTCCGGATCATTGGACATATCCATACAAAGGCAAAATTGACGATATTAGAATATATAACAGAGTACTGAGCGATAAAGAAATTCAAGCCCTCTATAATGAGTAAATCAATATCTATTTCACATTTTTAGTCACAATTGATTCAACTTAAACCTCAACAACCATGATCAGAGTTCTGCTTTTTTTGCAATTATTACTTTTTATTTCCTGTGGTGGACAGCATATGAAGTACCAAACATCCACTTATGATGATTCGGAATTTGAAAGTTTTGTGAATTCTCAACAGGAAAAGCTTCGGGAACTTGACAAGGCAGAAGTTTTTAGATCCATCCATGCAAAATTGTTCACCGCGTTACCCGAAGAACATCAAAATTATTTCACAACAAAACCTGATTACAGACTGCTTAGCTTCGCTAAAGGAGATCTGTTTTTAAATCAAAAACAAGACTTTGCATTGGTTGTGTACGATGCAAAAAATGTAAGGATTTCAATCCTGGTGATTGATGAAAATAGAAACCGATACAATGAACTTTTCAGGGATATAAAAGTTGAAAATGGCTTGGAAAATGTGGAGTGCCATTACCATTCTTCAAGGACTCCCGACTACCAAATTGGTGATGAAATTGTATATCAGGCTCATTCTCTGATGGAAAACCCGGAAGAATTCCTTGACTTCACTTTGTGTAAGATAACACCCATTTCTAAAGATGAAAGTTTTATCACAGATGAGGGATGCTTTTCGATGAATGAGAAAAAAGAGGAATTACTCAATATCAATTCATTATCTGTATCGACAAGTTTTGTGTACAACAACTGGGAATCTCTGAAATATGACAAAAAGAGAGAGCTGTTTACAATATTTTATGGTCAGGCGTTTGCGGACTAACATTTTAAAGGTAGAAGGTAGAAGGTAGAAGGCAGAATTAAAGGCGGAAGGCGGAAGGCGGAAGGCGGAATGAATAAATTTAGAAATTAGAATTATTTAAAAATGAAAACATTATCACTCATCAATCTGTTTTTAATTATTGCTTTGTTGGGATGCAATGCTCCTGCAACTGACAATGATCAAAATGATGCAATCATCCAAGAGAGCAATAGTGTCAAAAAAATCGGGGAGGCAAATGGAGATTCCGGCAAAATTTTAAGTGCTGACAAAGTTGCCATCGGGATGACCATTGACGAGCTTAAAAAAGCATATCCCAATGCGAAATTTATTGAAGAACCTCTTTATATGTACGGGATTGATAGTGAAGAGTCCGGATTGCTTGTGGTGAACAATAATGAAAAATTACTTTTTGTGTGGGTATCAGAAGATGGTCATATAAAAGGAATTACAATCTTATCCCCTTCCATTGTAATCGACTCCAATGTTTCTGTCGGCATGAGCTTTCAGGAGTTTCTTAAAAAGTATCCCGATACCCAATTGACTGTTAGTCTGGTTGATGAAGGTGTTGAATATTATCACGTAAAAGATAAAAATTACATCATAGAATTTTTGACAAAACCTGATAATAGAGTCGGCGAATATGAGGAGGAAGGCGTGGAAGCCAAATCAATCCGAATTGCAAGACCTAACGCAAAAATTGATAGAATCACGATGAATTGATTTCGGATTTCGGATGGAATCCAATTACGAATTACGAATTACGAAACCGAAAATTTTAATTGAACGCGATTATTGTAGGGACAGGTCGCGACCTGTCCTGGAGTAATGAATAAAAATAACGTCATGGTCGTAGAGACAGGGCATGCCCTGTCTCCATGATGTTGTTGTGCAACAGATTTATTTTTATGATATATGTTTGACATTCAAGGATTTACGAAGTTGACAATTTAAATAAAACGCAATTGTAGGGGCAGGGCTTGTCCCTGCCCTTTTCCAGAGTGGGGTGATAAAATAACAAAAGTGCGAAATATGATCTGCCCCCCATTTTTTTGAAGGCAGAAATAAGAAGGAAGAAGGTAGAATTAAAGGCGGAATTAAAAAAATTCCGCCTTCCGCCTTTTTTCGATTCGTAATTCGTAATTCGTAATTGATTTGTATTTTTGCAAATTAAATCAACTAACCGGTGTGATAGTATGAATATTTCAAAATCAAGATTCATTGAAAGTCAAAATTGTCCGAAAATATTGTGGTTAAACTTGAACCGTATTGAAGAAAAGGCAGAAGAGACTGAAAGTCAAATTGTTCGGATGAATATCGGAACTTCGGTGGGTGTCCTGGCACGGGAATATTTTGGGGAGTATGAATTGGTGGACTTTCCGTATGATGAATATTCCAATAAACTCTCGAAAACACAGGAATTGCTGGAAAAAGATACTGAAATTATTGCCGAAGCTACCTTTCTGACTGATGGAATTTGCTGTAGCGTCGATATTTTACGGAAAACTGAAAAGGGTTATGATTTGATAGAAGTGAAAAGTGTCAATAATCTGAAAGGGTATTATCACTACGATATTGCGTTTCAGTATCACGTCCTCAAAAGTTGCGGATTGAACATTGAACACGCCTACCTCATGCACCTCAACGGAGATTATGTGCGGTGGGGAGAGTTGGATTTACAGCAGCTTTTCAAATTGGATGATGTAACGGATTCTGTTATAGCAAAAAATGCAGAGATTACAGATACAGTTAAAATACTGCAAGAAGTTGCAGCTCAGGAACTTGAACCTGAAATTGAAATGGGTAGTCAGTGTGAAAATTTTGTATATGGAGGATATTGTCCCTATTATGATTATTGCCATCAAAATGAAGAGATTCCCGAAGAGGTTGCAGTTGAAAAGTTTGAGAGAATCGACAAAGATGAGATTGCCAACTTCCTGGAAAAGTTTTCATATCCAATCTATTTCCTTGATTTTGAGACCTATATGGCGGTAATTCCACCATACGACGGACTCAAGCCTTCGGGACAAACACCTTTTCAATATTCATTACATATTTTACACGAAAATGGAGAATTGGAGCATAAAGAGTATCTTGGATATCCCGATAGTGACCCGCGCGTTGGGTTAATCAAACAGATTTGTGATGATATTCCTCTAAACGCCTGTGTTGTAGCATATTTTATTCCGTTTGAACGAACTCGCCTGAAAGAATTGGCCTATTTTGCAGAAAACAGGAATGATTTGCAACATTATGCGGAGCATTTGAACAATATCTGGGAGAATATGATCGATTTGATTGTGCCTTTCAAAAAAAAATACTACGAAAATGAGGCAATGGAAGGGCGTTCCAGTATCAAATTGGTGTTGCCTGCCCTCTTCCCCGATGACCCCGAATTGAATTACCATAATCTTGAAGGAGTTCAAAACGGAACGGATGCGATGACTATTTATCCTTTGTTAACAACCGACAATTACACCCCTGAAGAGATCGAAGTAAAACGCCAACAACTTCTAAATTACTGCAAATTAGACACTTACGCCATGGTGAAGATTTTCCAAAAACTCATTCATGTCATCTCTTGAACAATTAGTAAAATATCTGAAAATGAAACAATTATCATATCTATTGCTGGCTTTGTTTATTTTGACGAGTTGCTCAAATAACAAAGTATCAACTTCTAATCAAGTTGACAATTTAAAACAACACTTTATTCCCATCCTCAACGGGGTTTGGGTTTTGACGGATTACATCGAAGAAATTGAAAAAACGCAATCACCTTTAAAGGCATCCGATAAATTAAATGGTATCGTTGCTATGGATATTGATGAAAATATGCAATCGGATACTATTTTTGTCGGAATCAGTATCAACAATCATGAAGGGTACAACTTTACGACTTATTTTGTGCAAGGACAAAACTCAACCAGCCTGAAAACTAACATTCCGGATTACGATGAAGAGAGTAATTATTTTGAATTGGGTTATGAAACCGGGAATAATCAAACCTTTTTAGTTCTTTATCACTACAACAAAAACAATCAACTGATTGACAAAAAAGAGTTTACGAAAGTCTCTGACAAAGTACAAAATAGTGATGTTTCCCGAGGATTGCAATATATCGTAAACAAGAAATTATTCTCAGGCAATTATCTATCGATTGACAGCAAAAACTCCACCGGAAAAGTCAAATTCAACAGTGACGGCTCTTTGACCGGCTTCCCGGACTTCAAAACTTATTATGTGATAACCGATTTTTTGGGAGGACCCGTGGCTACTTTTGACGAAATTATATTCAATTTATACGAAGAAAACTCAAAAGGTTTCGCTTTCAAAATCGATGGTGACACAACATTTTTATACAGCACAACCGGTGATGAGGATAAAGGAGAACCTCTGCAAATTGATAAAGTAGAGTACAAACTTGTGAGACAATAATCCCATGACGCACCCCAAAAAGGCGGAAATTTGAAGGCGGAAGGCGGAGGGCGGAAGGCGGAATAAATAAATTTAGAATTATTTGATTATCAGTTATTTACATTTATAAATAGCTTATTTCATACTTCTTACTTCATATTTCATACTTCAAAAAACTTTCGCCTTCCGACTTTCGACTTTCGACTTTTTATTATTCCGCCTTCCGACTTTTATCGATTCGTAATTGTTTCATATTTTTGTAACCAAAAGGGAATTGGTGTTGTCTTATGGGTACAAATAGATTATTCACTTAACAAAAAAACAAGATTATGTTATTACCAATTGTCGTTATTATTTGCGTTGTCGGATTACCGATAGGATTTGGAATGTATTTGGGGTTAACAGCCATCAAAGCTGAACACAAAGAACGTATGAATTTGATTAATCAAGGTATTATTCCTCCGGAAAAAATTAAAAGAAAAGCCACTCCCAATCAATTTGTATCACTTCGGAATGGAATTGTTCTCATTGCACTCGGAATCGGAATTATTCTAGGATTTTTATGTTCTGAAAAGATGGCTATACCTCAATACAGTAAATTTTGGATTATTGGCGCAAGTATCGTGTTCTTTCTCGGATTAGGCTATTTGAGCTACTTTTTGATTACACGAAAAATGCCTGATGCACAACAAAAAGAGGAAGTAAAACAAGAATAATCCGCTTTGAATGAACGAAAAAGAGCAAATACAGCAAGTGCTTTCGGGCAACACGTTCGCATTCAGCTATTTTGTTGAAACCTATCAAGATATGGCGATGACAATCGCCTATCGCATTTGTGGAAACAGGCAAAACGCGGAGGATGTAGTGCAGGATAGTTTTGTAAAAGCATACCGCTACTTACACACTTTCAGAAGTGATGCCAAATTTTCGTCCTGGTTTTATCGCATTGTTTACAATACAGCAGTTTCGTACACTAAAACAAAAATGTGGGTCAACGATTCTGATATAGAACTCACAGAAATTCAGGAAGAAAATGTCGACTACAATATAGAAACTCAGATTCTTGCCACTGAACGAACTGAAATAGTGCAAAACGTGTTAAATCAAATGCAGAAAGGTGATGCGTTGCTGCTTACTTTGTATTATATGGAAGATAACTCGATCAAAGATATTGTAAAAATTACGGGACTCAACGAATCCAATGTAAAAGTGAAACTATTTCGTGCCCGAAACCGATTTAAAGAGATGATTCTCAAATCAAATGAGTTGAAACTTATTGTATCCACAAAATAAAAACCAAAACGATGAATAAGAAAAATAACATAGATCCCGAAGATGAATTGATCCGCCAATTGATACGGTCAGCAAAAGAACAGGCACCTGAAAATTTGAAATACCGGATTATGCAACAGATTAATACTGAAAATGCCTTAACCCCAAAACCCGCTCCAATAAAGAAACGGACAGAAAATGTACTGAGAGATTTTATCAATATTTTTGGCACCATGTACGCTTTGCTGGCATTACTCACCGGTATCGCATATCTGTCGAAAGATGAAAATTTTTTGCTGTCGCCTGAATTTTTAGGTGTTGTGCTGTTGGTCACTGTGGTTGCCTCAACGTTTTGGTTTTTTACGCGATTGGATGCAAAAATTCGACAAAAACAGAAATAGGATCCAATTACGAATTACGAATTACGAATTACGAAACCGAAAATTTTAATTGAACGCGATTATTGTAGGGACAGGTCGCGACCTGTCCTGGAATAATGAATAAAAATAGCGTCATGGTCGTAGAGACAGGGCTCATCCCTTGTCTTTTCCAGAGTGGGGAAACAACCACCCCGCCCTTCGGGCACCCCTCCTTCCCGAGGAGGGGAGTTGAAATAACCAGAGAGTGATGCCTATTCTGCCCCCTAATTATTTTTATTTCCAAAATAATATATATAATTAAATATCAACGGGTTATATTAAATAAAAACATCAACACCAAAATTCCGAAATCCGAAATCACAAATCCGAAATCCGTTGTATATTTGTTGCGTGAATTAGATAACGGACAACCACGAAAATAAACCCTATGAAAGTCGGACTAATTTTCCCCAATAAAGATAGAAAAGACAAAACTATCCATGTCGGATTGGGATATCTTGCTTCTTATGCAAGATTGGAACATCCGGAGATTGAATTTTCATTGCTGGATACCAGAGTTGCCACAAAAAAGGAAACCAAAAAGTTTTATCAGACTGATTTTGACTTGATTGGTATTACTGTTTTATCTCCCGTTTATTACGAGGTTATCGAAGTTTTTAATTTTATACGCACAAACAAGCCCGATACTCCAATCTGTTTGGGAGGTCCTTATGTAACCACGATCATGGAGGAGGTTTTTGAGGATACTCCGGCTGATTTTGCTGTGTATGGAGAGGGTGAAATCACATTCTCACAATTGCTGAGCCATCTGAAAGGTAAAATGCCAATAGAAGAAATTGAAGGTATCATGTATCAAAAAGATGGAGCAATAGTAACCAATCCGCCACGAGACCAAATTGAGGATTTAGACTCCATACCTTATCCTGCCTACGACCTGTTTAAAATGGACAGATATCCAATGCATCGTCTTGTATCCAGCAGAGGATGTCCGTACAAATGTGTATTTTGTAATTCATCGTCTATTTGGCTGGGGAAATGGAGAAAGCGAGACCCTGAAAAAGTGGTTGATGAAATTGAGTATCTGATCAAGAATTACAAAAAGAAAACGGTCTTTTTTAATGACAACAGCTTTAATGTTGACCTAAAAAGAGTTGAAACTTTCTGCCATACGATATTGGAAAGAAATTTGAAAATTCTTTGGTCTACTCCTGTACGGGTTGAAATTATCACCAGTGAGATTGCTCAGTTAATGAAAAAGTCCGGCTGTTATAATGTTGGAATTGGCATTGAATCTGCCAATAACTCCATTCTGGAAAATATGCAGAAAAAAAACAGTATTGAAGCGATTCAAAAAGGGATTCGGATTTTCAAAGATGCCGGCATTGAAGTACTGGGACAGTTCGTCATTGGCAGTCCCGGTGATACATACGAAACGGTTAAAGAATCAATTGAATTTGCTAAGAATTCGGAGTTGGATTTCGTCATGTTTTATTCTATTTTACCCTTTAAAGGAACGGCTCAGTGGGATTATGTTTTGAAGCACGGAACACTTTATAATGAGAAAATCCACGAGTATCATTCGATAAAACCCAGAATTGTTTTTGAAACCCCTGAATTTCCATACGCTGACAGATTAAAGGCAATAAACCTGGCAAAAAAGGAAGGATATTATTCTGATTCAAATGATAGAAATCTATTTTTTGATATCGGTAAAGATTTAGCAACCAAAATACAACAAATTCTACCTCACAGCATAGCGGAAAAACTCTATATTGCCATGAAAAATATTTACAGAAGAAGATTGAGAAAAAGCTGAATAGAATTGCATATTTTAAACGAATTGTAGAAAACAAAAAAAAATCCGAAATAGTGCGAATTTAAGTGTCAGATTAATTCTAAATTCTAAAATCTAAATTCTAAATTTAGTAATCGTAATTCGTAATTGTTTCGTATATTTGTACCGTGAATAAAATCTTGCCACTAAATTTAAAATAGACATGAAAAAATCCCCAATTGATTACAAGGAGATTCAAAGATTTATTATTGAAAGTAGAGAAAATGGTAAAACTGACCAGGAAATTTATAATGAACTGGCTCCGAAATATTACGACAAAAAAACTCTGGCTCTGCTTATCAGAGGTACCGTAACCAGGGAAAGAAAGGAAAAATATAAAAGATTAAACGGGCTTCTACTAGCTCTCATTGGCATAGCTATTGTACTCGAAATATTGTGGATCATAGCTTTTTCAATAACTTATAGTAGTTTTTGGGTTTTAATAGGCATTTTTATTATACCTCTATTTGCCGTTTTTCTTTTCTATCAGGTTTATCGATACAATGCAATAGCTTATCAAATGGTTGGAATATTGGGAATTATAATTTTTATGCGTGCATTTCAGCTTACAGATGGTCATCGGCTTGCTATCATTATAAGCATACTGTTAGGTGGAGGTATTACCTTCCTGGGGTTTTATGTGAAAAACAAACTGATCCCCGGTTACAAACCCAGAAAACTCAAAAAGGATGCCGATGGGGAGTATATATTGGATTAAACTTTACCAATCAGCGCCTTCATACTTCTTATTTTTTCCTTATTTTTGAAATAAAAATAAAAAGGGGGATTTTGATTTCGGATTTCGGATTTCGGATTTCGGAAGTTAGCATTGCGCATTTTATTATATAACCCATTGATTTTTAATTATATATATTATTTTGAAATAAAAAATAAAAGGGGGCAGAATAGGTATCACTATGTTGATATTCCGTTTCCCCACTCTGGAATCGTAGAGACGCAACGCATTGCGTCTCTACAGCCGATTTAGAGGTCAGGTTTGTTCATCGTAATTCGTAATTCGTAATTCGTAATTCGTAATTCGTAATTGGATTTCGACTTTCGACTTTATTATAGCTCTATTCTTTATTCTTCGTGTCAATCCAAATCGTAACGGGCCCCCAATTGAGGAGAGAAACATCCATCATGGCGCCGAACTCGCCCTGTGCGACAGGTTTTTGCGTTAATTCACTCAACAGATCAATCATTTGCAGATAGAGTCGTTTCGCTTTTTCCGGTTCAGCTGCCCGGATAAAAGAGGGTCTGTTGCCCTTCTTGGTCATAGCATGTAATGTGAACTGACTCACCACTAAAATTGAACCCCCATGTTCCATCACAGAATGATTCATCTGATCCTGATCATCAGGAAAAATCCTCAATTTCACAATCTTGGATGCCAGCCAGTTCAAATCCTCCTCCCCATCCTCCTCTTCAATGCCTAAAAAAATCAATAACCCCTCTCCTATTGAACCTACCTCTCTGTTCTCTACGTGGACTGCCGCATGACGCACCCGCTGAATCACTACTCTCATACAATACTCAAACTTTAATCGTGAACTTAACAAATAAACGCCCAAAGATATCAATTATTTTTGTGTAAAACTTTGGTCATATTATATTTTTTTACGATATTTGCATATTAAACATTGCACTAATGGAAAGAATTGGCATTATTGGTGGTGGACATCTGGGAACCATGATGGCTGAAGCTGCCCATCGTATGGGGATGCAGATCATCGTTTTAGATCCACAACCCAACTGTCCCTGTTCTCAGTACGCTGACGAACAGATTGTCGCAGAATTTACTAATCAAAGCAAAATGGAGGAACTCTGCATCAAAAGTGATCTGGTTACCTACGCTTTTGAAAATGTTCCCTATCACATTATCAAAGAGTTAGGAATTCAATACAACATCCCTCAGGGAGAGATGCCGCTGTTCCTTTCTCAACACCGCTTGCGTGAAAAAATTTCAGCCACCCGCGCCGGTGCCATCTGCGGAGAATATATCCCCGTCAACAATACTTACGAGTTAATTGAAGGAATCCGTTTGATTGATTACCCTTGTGTTCTGAAAACTTGCGATACTTTCGAAAAGAAAGAGTCCGTTATTCTCAAAGGGGGTACACAGTTCCCGGAAGCTTCCCGTGTAGTGGAAAATCACCATTCTATTCTGGAAAAGTGGATCAACTTTGATTATGAAGTGAGTATTGTGGTAGTCAGAAGTATTTTTGGAGATATCAGCACTTTCCCGGTTACCCTGAATATCAACAAAGGCTCCAATCTGCTGATGAGTATTGCTCCTGCTCCCATCCCTGAAGAGATTATCCACAAAGTTGAATCCACAGCCAAAACAATGATGCGTAACTTTGGATTTGTGGGTACACTGACCATTGAAATGTTTGTGGTTGGAAATGAGGTGATCTTTAATGAGATGATTCCCCATCCTCATAATTCAGGAAATTACACCATTGAAGCGTGTGAAGTGGATCAATTTGAACAACATATCAGAGCGTTAAGCGGACTGCCACTGAAAGAAACTACGCTGCTCCATCCTGCAATTACTGTCAGTTTTTACGGACAAGATGTTGAGGGAGTCAGAATCATAGAGCAAAGGCAACTGCCCCGAACCTATGTTCATGATTATCTCAAAAATGAGATCCGGGATAACATAAAAGTGGGACATGTTACATTTATTGACTACTCCAAAGAGGAGGTTGAAAAGCTCATGGATCAGTATTGGAAGAGTCATTTGGAGGAGAGCCAATAAATGATTTTGAGTATGATATTGGATTCTTCGCCCCACAACAGCAGCCAACAGGAAATAGATAACCTGACTGCTCAAGGGTTTCAGAAGAGCCACTGAATGTCCTCCCCCCCAATTATTTAAAATAAAAAATAAAAAACAAGAAATTAGAAATAAGAAATATCAACGTGACTGAAAAGAGAAAAATTAAAAATGTTTTTGCCCAGGGAAACTACAACTGTATCGCTTGTTCTCCCTACAATCCTATCGGTTTTAAACTCCAATTTTATGAGGAAGGAGATTATATCACCGCTTCGTGGAACCCGCAACACAACTACGAGGGTTACCCGGGAATTTTACATGGCGGCGTACAGGCTCTGCTTTTAGATGAAATCTCAGCCTGGACTGTTTATATTAAAGCCAAAACGTCGGGAGTTACGGGAAGAATGAGTATCAGATACAAAAAAGAGGTGACTATCAATCAATCGGAGATCAGATTAAGGGGTAGAATTTTAGAACATCGAAGAAATTTATGTATCCTGGAAGCGCAACTTTTTAATGCGGATGGAGAATTATGCGCCGAAGCAGAGACTACCTTTTTCTTATTCCCTGTTGAAAAAATGATTGCAGAAGGAACCTATCCGGCACGTTTTGAAGATTTTTATGACGAGTAATCCCTTTATCGCCCGTTATGTTTTTTTCTGACGAATATTTTATGAAAATCGCCTATCAAGAGGCATTGCAGGCTTATGAACTGGATGAAGTACCGGTAGGAGCTGTCGTGGTGCTCAATGATCAAATCATTGGGAAAGGACACAATTTAACCCAAACCCTTACTGATGTTACCGCTCACGCCGAAATGTTGGCTATCACAGCAGCATCCAATCATTTGACTGCCAAATATTTACAAGATTGCACTCTCTACGTGACTTTGGAGCCCTGTATCATGTGTGCCGGTGCCATTGCGCTGGCACAAGTCGGAAAGTTGGTCTATGGTGCCCATGACCCCAAAAGAGGCTACACTTTGCTTGGGAAAAATATCTTACATCCTAAAACAGAAGTGGTTACAGGCATCATGGAAGGAGAGTGCAAAGAATTATTAATCCGTTTTTTTAATCAAAAAAGAGACTCATGACACTAATCAAATCGATTTCCGGAATCAGAGGTACCATCGGTGGAAAACCTGACGAAAACCTCACCCCTATAGATGTAGTCAAATTTTGTTCAGCTTTTATTCAAACCCTTCAAAATAGAAATCCGTCGCCAACCATTGTGGTAGGACGAGATGCCCGTATTTCCGGTCCCATTTTGAGCCAACTGGTTTGCGCTACCCTTCAAAGTATGGGTGCTCACGTAATTGATGTGGGTTTGTCGACCACTCCAACCGTTGAAATGAGTGTAATCCAAAAGCAAGCTGACGGAGGAATTATTCTCACCGCCAGTCACAATCCGATGGAATGGAATGCGCTCAAACTGTTAAACCACAAAGGAGAATTTATCTCCGCGGAAGATGCATCTCAACTGCTTGAAATCGCTGATAATGAGGAGTTTGAATATGCAAAAATAGATCAATTGGGAACTTATCAACTGTATGAAAACGCCATCAACGACCATATTGACGCCATATTGGCGCTTCCATTAGTGGATGTTGAAGCGATTCGTCAAGCTCAATTTAAAGTGGCTGTTGATGCGGTCAATTCAACCGGAGGAATATCGATACCCCCGCTATTGGATCGTTTGGGCGTAGAGTATCATCTGTTGAATGGCGAACCCACCGGTATTTTTGCGCATAATCCTGAGCCGTTACCTGAACATTTAGGCGATATTTCGAGACTGGTAGTTGAAAAAAAGCTGGATTTGGGCTTGGTTACAGACCCCGATGTCGACCGTTTGGCAATGATTATGGAAAATGGCGAAATGTTCGGTGAAGAGTACACCATTGTCGCCATTGCCGACTATATTTTGCAGCACACACCCGGCAATACCGTTTCCAACCTTTCCTCTTCCCGCGCTCTAAGGGATGTCACCCATCGTTACCAAATGCAGTATGAAGCGGCTGCTGTCGGCGAGGTGAATGTAGTCAAAAAAATGAAAGAGATCAATGCTGTTTTCGGAGGCGAAGGAAACGGAGGGGTGATCTATCCCGAATTACACTACGGCAGGGATGCTCTCGTAGGAATTGCCCTCTTTTTATCTTGGCTGGCGCACAGCAAACAGAGCATGACGGAGTTGAAAAAGCGCTATCCCGCCTACTCCATCTCTAAAAATAAACTACCTTTGGAGCCTGGTATGGATGTCAAACGGATCTTAAAAAAAGTTGCCGATCAATTCCGTTCTACCGAGCAAGTAACTGATATTGATGGAGTTAAGATCGACTACAAATCCGGATGGGTTCACTTAAGAAGTTCCAATACCGAGCCGATTATCCGAATCTACGCCGAAGCTCCCACCATGGAAGAAGCCGACCAACTGGTTCAGAAAATCATGCAACTCCTCAAAGAAATTCAATAATTATTCTGATTTTTCTGTTTTTATTTTGGAAAAAAAAAGGGGGGCAGATCATATTTCGCTATTTCGTCAATTCTTTACCCCACTCTAGAATATCTGACCTTTTAGGATATTCTTGATCAATTACGAATTACGAATTACGAATTACGGAATCTTAAATTTAGAATTTAGAACCCCAACCCCGACATAAATTTCTGGTCTATTGATATGAATACCAATGTGATATGTATAAAAATTAGCTCAATTCCGAAATCCGAAATCCGAATTCATTCTGACTTTCGCCTTTCGACTTTCGAAATGTCCGTTGATAACGAAAAAAGGAGCTTTTAATTCGGCTCCTTTTTATTATAGTTAACGGTTTGAATACACATTACATTATCCACATTTAGAATATCCGCAGCTGGAGCAGGTTAGACAACCCTCCTGGAAATATATTGACTCCATACCACAACTGGGACAAGTTTTTCCTTTTTGTTTGGTTCCATCGGCAATAAAGCTTTGCAATGCTCTAACCACACCTCTTCGCCAGGAATTGATTGTTTCCTCTCTGAAGTTCAGTCCACCAATGATGTTCACAACATTTTCGATTGGAATTTCATGACGCAAGAGAGCTGAAATCATTTTAGCATAGTTCCAAAACTCCGGATTAAAAGTTCTGGACAAACCTCCCATGGTTACTTCATACCCATCTTTATCATAATACTTGAAATCGTACTGCTTAACTCCCTCGGGAAGTCTGTTTTTAACAATGAAACCACTTTCTACCCAACCGGGAACAGGAAAACGCTCCCCTTCAGATTTACCCGTAAAGATCTCGTAAGGTCTTCCATCTCGGGTTCCAATAAAGGCCATCCAATCTTCATTATTATTTTTAAACCTTACGATTTTAGCTGCTAACTCTTTTGGTCTTCTTAATTTCTTGGTTTCTTCTTCTGTTCTCTTCGGTTTTGCATCTGTTGAAATGAAAATTCCTTCTCTGGAACCCTCTCTGTAAACGGTCATTCCTTTACAGCCGGACTCCCAGGCTTTCACGTAAACAGCACCAACTGTTTCTTCAGTAGTTTTTTCAGGTACATTAATGGTTACAGAGATCGAGTGATCCACCCATTTTTGAACCATCCCTTGCAGTTCTACTTTTTTAAGGTAATCTGTATCTGCGGCAGTTGACTTATAATATGGTGATTTCTCAACCAAGGTCCTAATTTCAGATTCCTCCATGTTTTCAAGAAGATTTCTGTCTATTCCTTGAATTTCTGCCCAAGTTACAAATTTAGGGTGAAACACATGATACTCTTCAAAAAGATCTCCATTCATATCCCGTACCGCTTTACGGTTATTCAAATCGTTAGGATTTACCTTTCTTCTTCTTTTGTAGTAAACATTAAAAGCGGGTTCAATACCTGAAGTAGTTTGAGTACAAATACTCACACTTCCGGTAGGAGCAATAGTTAGTAAGGCAATGTTTCTTCTGCCATATCTAACCATATCTTCATATAATTTTTCATCTGCTTTTTTCAAGCGAAGTACAAAAGGATTTTGAACTTCTTTAATACAGCTATAAACCGGAAATGCGCCTCTTTCTTTAGCCATTGTAACTGAGGATCTATAAGCTGATAAAGCGAGTTGCTTATGAACCTCTTCTGAAAAAGCATTCCCTCTATCAGAACCATATCTAATATTCAGTGCAGCCAACATGTCTCCTTCCGCAGTAATACCCAATCCTGTTCTTCTGCCTTTCAAAGTTTGTTTTTTAATTTTGTTCCACAACTCCATCTCTACTCTTTTGATATCATCTGTTTCAGGATCACTCGCCACTTTAGCCAATATTTGGTCAATCTTTTCTATTTCCAAATCGATAATATCATCCATTAATCGTTGAGCATACTGAACATGTTGTTTAAAAAGGGTCATATCAAAAAAAGCCTCTTCTGTAAAGGGATTTTTTACGTAGCTATACATATTGAGAGCAATCAGGCGACAACTATCATAAGGACAAAGAGGAATTTCCCCGCATGGGTTGGTAGAAACTGTTTTGAATCCTTCATCTTCGTAGCAATCCGGAATCGCTTCTTTAGCAATTGTATCCCAAAAAAGTACACCGGGTTCTGCAGATTTCCACGCATTATGAATAATTTTATTCCATAATTTGCGAGCATCTATTTCTTGAGTATAGGTTGGTGTTTCACTATGAATCGGATATTGTTGCGTATAGGAAGTTCCATTTTTAACTGCTTCCATGAATTTATTATCAATTCTCACGGATACATTCGCACCGGTAATCTTACCGGGTATCATCTTAGCATCTATAAAATGCTCCGCATCGGGATGTTTAATTGATATTGATAACATGAGTGCTCCTCTTCTTCCATCCTGAGCTACTTCACGTGTTGAATTGGAATATCTTTCCATAAATGGAACTACTCCTGTAGAAGTAATTGCACAATTCTTCACCTGACTACCTGAAGGTCTGATATGTGAAAGATCGTGTCCTACTCCACCTCTTCTTTTCATCAACTGCACTTGTTCCTCATCCATTTTCATTATTCCACCATAAGAGTCGGAACGTGAGTCATTTCCTATTACAAAACAATTTGACAAGGAAGCAATCTGATAATTATTCCCAATTCCTGCCATAGGACTTCCTTGTGGAACAATATAAGCAAAGTTTTTAAAGAGAGAATAGATCAACTCCTCATCCATAGGATTAACATATTTCTTTTCTATTCTTGCAAACTCTTTGGCTAATCTTCTATGCATTTCATCAGGAGTTCTTTCCAACAAAGCCCCTTCGTCATTTTTCAATGCGTACTTATCTATCCAAACTCCCGCAGCTAATTCATCGCCATTAAAATATGCCACCACCTCACTGAAAATTTCAGATTTTGTGTATGTTGGTGGTGATAATGGCTCCTCTTCTACTTCCTCTTTTACCATATTAATATCCGTTGAACTCTCCATTTCCAATCCCTCAAACAGCGTTTGACTGGACGTCAATCGTTCCAATTCTTGCTCTCTTTTTATTACTATTTCATCATTTTTCTTGCGCAAAATAAGCTCCTCTTCTTCCAAAAAAAGACCTAAATTTTGAGGTTTAAAGGATTGGCTCTCGTTCATTTTTTATGTTATTATTTTATTTATATTTTTACGTTTTTATCACCAAAAAGGGGTCAAAAAAGGAGATCTTAAGGTATAAGAACAAATGTTAATTTATATATGTGAGTTAAAATCAGTAACTTGTAGAATTAAAATCTCTAAAGAAACCCATTTGCTAAAATAGAATAATGAATGGCATTTTATATCTTTTATTTTAACATATTATCAACAAAATATCGTTGATATTTTTTAAAGGTTATCTATCAGGCGTTTAGATATTTTTATTTAAAAATTATTTTTTTCCTGATAGCTGTGCCGTAGGATCTATTTTTTTAATTAACCCTTGTAAAACCTCACCGGGTCCATATTCTATATAGCTATTAAATCCATCTTTCATCATATTCTGGACAGTCATTGTCCACAATACCGGTGCCGTTAATTGCTTAATTAAATTCTGTTTGATTAAAGCTGGATCTGTTTCCGGAAGAGCGGTATAATTTTGATAAATTGGACAACATGGCGTTTTAAATTGAGTATTATTGATCGCTTCAGCCAACTCCTCTTGTGCCGGTAACATCAGTGGGGAGTGAAAAGCACCACCCACATTCAACATCATAACACGTTTAGCTCCGGCTTCTTTAATTTTCTCCATCGCTATTTCCAACCCTTTAAAAGAACCTGAAATTACTAATTGTCCGGGACAATTAAAATTGGCAGGAACAACCACTTCATCAATATCATCACAAATCTCTTTTACTTTTTGATCTTCAAAACCGATGACCACTGCCATTCCTGAGGGATTTGCCAAACATGCTTTTTGCATTGCATTAGCTCTTCTGGATACCAATTTTAGTCCATCTGCAAAGTCCAATGCTCCACTTGCAACCAATGCAGAAAATTCACCCAATGAATGTCCTGCAACTCCATCAGGGTTACCCCCCTCATGAAGCATTAAATATGCTATGGTAGAATGTATAAAAATTGCCGGTTGGGTAATATGAGTTTCTTTCAAATCAGCATCTGTTCCATGGAACATTTTATCTGAGATTGAGAATCCTAATATTTCATCAGCTTGAAGAAAGAGACGCTTAGCTTCAGGAAATTGGTCAAATAATTCTTTACCCATTCCTACAAATTGAGCTCCTTGTCCCGGAAAAACGCATGCCTTCTTATTCATAAATTTTAATTTTAATAATGAGTTTGCAAAGATATCGATTTTTTTCGATAGTGCAGCAGATTTCCTCCCCCCTTTTTTTTTATTAAAAATAAAGAGAAAAGGAGTATATTTCACAAAAAACCATTATCTTTGCGCAAAATTTCCGAATATGATCTATCGTCGTATCTTATTAAAACTGAGCGGAGAATCTTTGATGGGAAAAGATGGGTATGGTATTGATTACAATGCAGTTAGCCATTATGCTTTAGAAATAAAAAGTGCTGTTGAGTTGGGTGTTCAGGTTGGAGTTGTAATTGGAGGCGGAAATATTTTTAGAGGAGTAAAAGGGTCAGATCGTGGTTTTGATAGAAGACAAGGAGATCAGATGGGAATGTTGGCAACCTTAATTAATGGATTAGCACTACAAACCGTATTGGAAGAGCATGGTATCGCTACACAACTTCTTTCTGCTCTTTCTATTGATGGAATCGTTTCAAAAACTTCTTTCCGCAAAGCTGTTTCTCACCTTGAAAATAATGAAGTCGTTATTTTTGTTGGAGGAACCGGTAACTCTTTTTTCACCACTGATACAGCCGCTGCTTTACGTGCTGTTGAAATTCAGGCAGATCTATTGTTAAAAGGAACTCGTGTAGATGGAGTTTACGATGCTGATCCGGAAAAAGTGCTTACAGCAAAGAAATTCGACCAGATTTCTTATGAACAAGCGTACACTATGGGACTTAATATCTTAGACTTGACCGCATTTACCCTTTGTCAAGAAAATCAAATGCCTATTTACGTGTATAATGCAAACATTCCTAAAAATCTTTTGAAAATTTTACAGGGTGAACATATTGGAACAATAATAAATTAAGGATTTATGGAGCAGAATCAAAACCAAATTAATGAGTATGGTCCCCTTTTTAACAAAGCAAAAAAAAGGGTTAATTTTAAAATCCATGCTGCTATTTACCTCATAATTTTAGCCATATTATGGGTAATTTGGGGTTTTATCTTTAAAAATAGCTCCGCTGAAACTTCTATTTTTTTAAAATCGATTCTCTTTATTACCATTATATGGAGTATCATATTAATTGCCCATTATCTCTACGCTTTTAAATGGAACTCTGCCTTGGTTGAACGAGAGTTACAACGCATGATAAAACAGATGGAGAAGGATAAAAAGAGTGAAACAGAATTAAATCAGGAAACAAAAAATAACGACGAACTATAAAATAAAATATTAATCACAATAAAAATTTAAAAAAATGGACGAAATAACAATATGTATTGATACTGCAAGAGAGGGAATGTTACAAACGGTTGCTTTTTTTGAAAAAGAACTTCAAAAATTGAGAGCCGGAAAAGCATCACCCCAAATGTTAGATGGAATTAAAGTTGATTATTATGGTAATCCTACTCCTATTGAACAAGTTAGCAATATTTCAACCCCGGATGCTAGACAAATCATCATTCAGCCTTGGGAAAGAAATATGTTACAACCTATTGAAAAGGCCATTATTAATGCTAACATTGATGTAACTCCACAAAATAATGGAGAATTTATCAGGCTTGTAGTTCCCACTCCTACCGAAGAAAAAAGAAGAGATATGGTAAGAAAAGCTAAACAAGAGGCAGAGCAAGCAAAAATAGGTGTTAGAAATACTCGTAGAACAGCTAACGAAACTGCAAAAAAATTAAAAGATGAGGGTCTCCCTGAAGACACTGCTATAAAACTTGAAGGAGATATTCAAAAATTAACTGACGACTTTATTTCAAAAATTGATAAAATTACTGAAATGAAAGAGAAAGAAATTATGACCATTTAATTTATACATTAATCATAAAAATAGTCACTATTTATTTATTTAAAAATCGAATTATGAACATGCCAAGTAATCTTAAATTTACAGAAGACCACGAATGGGTTGTTATTGAAGGTGATATTGCTATTGTAGGTGTAACTGCTTATGCTGCCGATCAATTAGGAGATATCGTATTCGTTGACGTTGCAACTGTTGGAGAAACCCTCGATGGAGGAGAGATATATGGTTCAATTGAAGCTGTTAAAACTGTTTCTGATCTTTTCTTACCTATCGGTGGTGAAATTATTGAGTTTAACGAAGAGGTGGAAGCAAATCCTGCTATTATTAATGAAGATCCGTACGGAGCCGGTTGGATTATCAAAATTAAACCTACCGATCCTGCTGAAATGGATAACCTCCTCTCCCATGAAGAGTACTTAAAAATTACTGAATAGTTAAAATTATTACTTTATTGTATTGTAAATATCGTAATATTTTGTATCTTTGCGCAATATTTATAATCCATTTAGAGTTATAATGATAAGACTAATAACCTATTCATAATTTTAAAAAACCGAGTACAAAATGATTAGAAAAAAGTCCGACAAAGGAGACTTAGAAGTGAGACGCACCACCTTCCTATTGATAGGATTAGTTGTTGTTCTTGCTTTGGTTTACGCTGGGTTTGAACTGTTTGCTACAGCTGAACGAGCCGCTGAGATGGTTCTCGCTGATGATGAAGTATTCGTGATTGTCGATGACGTCGTTCAAAATACGGATGTTCAACCTCCTCCCCCACCACCAGACCCGATGCAAAACAAAGAGGTAGTCATTGAAGTGGTTGATAACCTGATAAAAGTACAACCCACTTTTGACTTCACGCAAGATTTTAGTTTTGACGAAGAGATCCCTGATTTTGAAATCCAAATGGTTGAAGAGGAAGTTGATTTACCCCCACCAGTATATTGGGTTGAGGAAATGCCTGAGTTCCCCGGTGGAATGGATGCACTACCCGAATATCTTAAAAAAGAGATCAGATATCCTGAAGTATGCCGTACTCTAGGTATCACAGGTGTGGTTCAAGTTGAATTTGTGGTTGAGCGTGACGGTTCCATTAGTAACGTTAGGGTACTAGACCCGGTATATAAAGATCTTGATGCAGAAGCTGTACGTGTAATCTCGGGATTCCCTAAATGGAAACCGGGAAAACAAATGGGTAAACCTGTTCGTGTATTTTACCAAATTCCTATCAGATTTACTTTGAACTAGCAGTTTCTGTTATGGTAATTAAAAAGCTCTCAATAATTTGAGAGCTTTTTTTTTGAAACTAATCTCATGAAAAGTACTCATCAATTGTCGAATGATTAAAATTATTACTTTTCACGTTAAAATTGATTCTTTGTACAACATTTATTACCCAAATGGAGTTATAATACTAAGATAAGTAACCTATCCATAATTTGAAAACCCGAGTACAAAATGATTAGAAAAAAATCCAACAGAGGAGACTTGGAGGTCAGACGCACTACCTACCTATTAATCGGGTTGGTTGTTGTTTTGGCCCTTGTTTACGCTGGGTTTGAACTGTTTGCTGCTGCTGAACGAAGCCCTGAAATGGTTTTTGCTGATGATGAGGTATTCGTGATGGTTGAAGATGATATTGTAAGCACAGACGTTCAACCCCCTCCCCCACCACCGGATCCGGTACAACACAGAGATGTAATCCTTGTAACGGTGAGTAACCTGATAGATGTACATCCTATTACTGACCTTTTTCCACCAGAGTGGGACCCCTATGCTGATATCCCTGATTATGATGACATCAAGCCTGTCGAACCAGAGGTTGATTTACCACCTCCGGAATATTGGGTCGATGAGATGCCTGAGTTCCCCGGTGGAATGGAAGCATTACCCATATATCTTAAAAGAGAGGTTAGATATCCTGAACCATGTCGTGCTTTGGGTATTACAGGGGTAGTGCATGTTGAGTTTGTGGTTGAACGTGACGGTTCAATTAGCAATGTTAAAGTGCTGGAGCCGGTGTATAGAGATCTTGACGCAGAAGCTGTACGTGTAATCTCAGAATTCCCTAGGTGGAAACCCGGGGAAAAAATGGGAAAACCTGTTCGTGTATTTTACCAAATTCCTATCAGATTTACTTTAAACTAACAGTTTCTGTTATAATGATTAAAAAAGCTCTCGATATGTTGGGAGCTTTTTTTATGAATATAAGAATCAATCCTTAGAAAATGCAGAATTAAGTTTTAGAAATGTCAAAAAATTAATGTATTTTTGCGGGTCATATAAAAAGCTCTTATGGTAAGCAGACGTTATTTGAGAATCAAGGTAATGCAGGAGATATTTGCATTTAAAGCTAATGAAAAGGGGAACCTTGAGCAGGCAGAAAAAAAGTTGGATCATGCCATTCAGGGGTGTTATACTCTTTTTTGTTACTTTTTTTCACTCTTCCCTGAACTCAAAAGATATAGACTCAATAAGCTGGAAGATCTTAAAACTAAATTTAAACCTACTTATGATGATCTTCACCCTAATAGAAAATTTGTTGATAATTTGGTGATTGACCAAATAGAAAACAACATTACACTTAACCGACTGTGGAATAATTTGAGAATCAATTGGGATGATCAAGGTGATTTTATAGCTCAGATTTTTCAAGAAATTGCCAAAGAGGAGTTCTATACACTATATTTAAATGATAAAAACTCAAGTTATATTCAGGATCAGGAGTTTCTTCTAGATGTGATTGAAACCTGCTTCGCTAACAGTGAACTACTACATTGGCATTTTCAAGAGATGAATCTCCATTGGTTTGATGACTACAACGAAGCTTTGTTAATGTTTTATAAAAACATCAAACAATTTAAAGAAAACAAGGGAAATGAAAATAAAATTTTCCCTCTCTTTAAGAATGCAACTGAAGATAAAGAGTTCTACAAAAATCTATTCCAAAATACATTACTCAATGATGATCAATATGACACCATTATAGAAAATAAATTACAAAATTGGGAGTTGGAAAGACTTAATGGAATCGATATCATTCTAATGAAAATGGCTATCACTGAGTTCCAGCACTTTCATGATATCCCCATTAAAGTAACTATTAATGAGTATATTGAGTTGGCAAAATGGTACAGCTCCAATAAAAGCGGTGCATTTATCAATGGGTTATTGGATCAAATTGTACTGACTCTCAAAGAGGAAGGGAAAATTACCAAAATGGGAAAAGGATTATTAAATAATTGATTAAAATGATGCAAAAATTTTTAATTTTTATTGTTTTATTACTTCTTATTGCTGGGTGTGGAAGAAAAAGTTCTACTGAAATTGGTGTTGAGAGTATCAATAATCCTGCAACTGCAGAAGGTATTGATCCTGCACGTGCAGAAAGGATGCCGGTCATCACTTTCGAAAAAATAGTTCATGATTTTGGCTATGTTACCAAAGGTGAACGTTTAAGCTATAACTTCAAGTTTAAAAATACAGGAAACTCTGATTTAATTATCAGCTATGTTGAGTCCTCCTGTGGATGTACAACCTCATCACCTCCCAAAGCACCTATAAAACCGGGTGGTTCCGGAGAGATTAAAGTTACTTTTGACTCTAAAACCAAAAGCGGTATCACTGAAAATCAAGTGATGATTGTCGCCAATACTTACCCTGTTAAAACCGTATTAACAGTGATTGCAGATGTTAAAAATCCATAAATAAAAATTTAAAAGTATGAACATGATTTCTTTATTATTATTCGCACCGGCCGGAGATGGAAAACAAGGAGGAGGTGGATTTACAATGCTTATTTTCTTAGGATTGATGATCTTAATATTTTATTTTTTCATGATCCGTCCTCAACAAAAGAAACAGAAACAGATTCAACAATTTAGAGAAAATATCAAAAAAGGTGACAACATTATCACTATTGGCGGTATTCATGGCAAAGTAGTTGATGTAAAAGAGAACACCTTTGTTATAGAAGTCGCTGACAACGTCAGAATGACTATTGAAAAAGCAGCTGTCGCTATTGATGGCAATGAAACCAAAAAATAATCCTCTCGGATCTGATCAAAATGAACAAACAAAGTCCTAAAACAATATTGACCTCCACAACATTCCTGATTTGCTTTATCATTGCGGTTTTGGGGTGGTTCGTTATTACATTTTCCAAAGAATATGTCCAAACCTTACCTTGTGAGGTTGTTCTGCATGAGATTCCGGAGAATGTTAAAACTATTTCAACTTCCGACTCTGTTGTTCTTATCACTTTTAAAGCAAAAGGGTTCAATTATTTAAAAAACAGTTTTACTGATAAATACACTACTCTCAATCTTTCAGTTACTAATTTAACCGCAAAAAAAGGGAAAAAGAATGTGTATGCTTTTTCAAAAAGAGAACTCAGCAGTTATATTAAAGAGTATTCCCTGTACGGTAACTCATTTGTTGAAATTGAGAAGCCGGAATCTCTTTCAATATATATTAAAAGATAAATCATGATTAAGATTGTTTTAACCGGAGGAATAGGAACCGGGAAAACCCATTTATCAAAACATTTTATTGAAATGGGTATTCCCGTTTTTTATGCTGATGAAGAGGCTAAAAAGTTATATTCAGAACCTGAAGTAATCCGTTTTTTTTCCTCTACTTTTGGAAATATAGTGCTCTCAGATGGGAAGATAGATTTTAAAAAACTAAGTGACCTGATCTTTTCTGACGAGAAGGCAAGAGCCAAGGTGAATCAATATATTCATCCTCTGCTTTTTGAAAGTTTTAATCAATGGGGGAAAAAGCAAAAGTGCAACATTATCATGATGGAAAGCGCTATTGTTTTTGAAGCGGGTCTGGATCACCACTTTGACAAAATTATTGTTGTGGATTCCCCCATGGAGGTGCGATTGGAGCGGATTCGTAAAAAGTATCCACATTGGAGTGAGGATGAGATCCAAAAAAGAATTACCACCCAACTCTCTCAAGAAGAAAAGTGTAAACGAGCTGACCTTATACTCCTAAACTAAGTTTAACGTGTCAATGCTGCTGCTCCTAAAATGGCAACATCATTGGTGGGTAATGAGGAGAGTAGAATAGGAATCTCTCTATCATAAATAAAGAGTTTATGTTTCTTGAAAGACCTTCGGATTGGATCCAGGAACACCTCTCCTGCCTGAATTGGACCACCCATTAGAAAGATTGCTTCAGGAGAAGAGAAAGTAACAGCATTGGCTAATGCAATACCCAGTAGATATCCTGTCCTTTCATAAGTTGCTATAGCTAATGGATCATTTTGTTTAGCAGCATCCGAGACAGTTTTACCGGTCATCACTTCAAAAGGAATAGAGCATAAAATTGAATCGGGAAATTGCGGCATCAATTCCAGACAATTGAGAACAATACCACTTGTTGATGCATATTTTTCTACACATCCTTTATTTCCACAACTACACTGTCTTCCTTCAGGGATGAGAATAGCGTGACCCATCTCCCCGGCTAAACCATCGGCACCATAGACCAATTTCCCATCAATAACGATGCCGCTACCAATGCCTGTCCCGAGAGTGTACATAATAAAATGAGACATCCCTTTAGCCCCCCCATATATCATCTCTCCATAAGTAGCCGCATTAGCATCATTAGTAACTACCACTTTAAAAGGAAAGCGCTCCTCAAACAAAGATCGAATGGGAACCACCCCTTTAAAATTCAAATTTGTAGCATTTTCAATATTCCCTGAATAATAATTAGTAGCCGGAGCTCCAATTCCTATCCCTGAAACTAACGCTACATCTACATTTTTAAGCAGTTGTTTAATCTGCTCCGAAATCTGATCCACATAAACTACAGGATCATGAAAATCAGCAGTCTTAATATTAGCTCTACTGATCACCTTTCCACTTCCGTTAACTAAACCGATATCTGTATTGGTTCCTCCAATATCGATCCCGATTGAAAATATCTCATTCATTTTTGTAAATTTATAGTTGTAGTTCCAATTAATTTATCGTAAGAAGTTCCCTCTTCTCTCAAGTAAACTAACACAGTATACATATTCTGCGTTTGCCAATGAGAACCCTCAATATAAGTTTCATCAATTATCGTTGACCCCTTGGGAACATACACATATTGATAATTATAAAAACCCTGTTTCAAATATAGTGCTGTTTCCCAATAATGGGTATCCGGATTATAAATTAATTTTGCATCAGGATCTAAATTCCAATCAGTCAACTCTCCAAAAACATAAACATCTCCCTTTGAAAAATCATAATCTGACTTTAAGGAAAAATAAGTTAACACATAATCCTCCGTATTTTCACCTTTAAAATCAAGATTTTTCCAATAGCATGCTCCTTGCAATGTCGGATCTGTTTCGTAAACTCCAAAAGGTCGTGCAATATCCTCCATCACATAGGCTTGATTGATCCTATCTCTGAAGTTAATAGATACAATTCGATCTGATAAATTGCGTAAAGTACGAATATCAAATCTCCTAAATTCCGATCCTCCGGAAAAGAGTGTTTTATTCAGCTGTTCATACTGAAAGCTAAACTCTCCGGGTTTCAGAGAACGGTAAGTCAAACCCATAATTGCATTATCCCATCTGCCGTTTTGCACGATGGTGGCATGTAAATAAAGGGCCGGATTTCTAATAATATAATTCCCGGAATAAACAATAAAATCGACCTGCTGTTTGGTCTCTTTATAATTTACATCCGTGGCAGCTTCCACACGTGCCGATATACCTACTGTGGAAGGTTCCACCACCATAATACGACGTGTTAACACCGGATGATTGATGTCAGTATCATACACGACTAATAAATAGTTCCCCGACTTGGTAATTCGCAACAAATCTGTTGGAAAAATTAATTCATAATGAGTATAATGTTGGATTGTGTTAAACGAAAAAGTATAATTTACAACCTCATCCTCCATAAAACCATCCAAATACTCTATAGGATTAAGAGCGGAGTATTGCCAATCATGGGTACAGTGAATAAGGGTATATTTTAGGTAGCGATCATATTGTTCTAAATCATCAAAAACCAATTTCAACTTTTCATTACTATTGAGCGTAATGATCGGCAATCCAAATTGTACATCCTGGTTGGTAATTTTGACACTGAATATATCCTGATCAAAGATTTGATTCACGGGATCAAAAAGGTATGTTTGTTGTGCCGAAACAAACAGAGGAATGATCCAGATTAAAAAAAATATCCGGTATTTCATAATAAGCACTTTAACCCGCAAATATACTGAATTAACCTAATACAATCGGAACTTTTTAAAAAATTATTGACACAAAACAAAAAGATCGTCTCTTTCATTCAAACAGAGTACCGGTACTCCTTCCGAATTTCCAATAATTTTAGATTCTTTGGGTCCGAATAGCCAATCAATCAAACCGAAAAATCGAGTCATTATAATCAAAGTAACTCCTGCTCCCTCTCGCATCGCATAAGAAACCGACTCCTGATCTATATGCATCGAAGCCTGTTGAGGTTCAATGGTGTAATCTACCTCCAAATTCATAAAGAGTTTCTCAATAAAACTAAGATTATTGTCCACCTTCTTCTGCGTAACCTCCTCCTTATGTTGAGTGTGGATTACTCGAATCTCCGCTTTAATATCCTGTTTTTTATAAAAGCGAACAAAATAACTCGCCCACATTGCCTTCTCTTTTGCTTGTCTATCCACATCCACAGGAAGAATCACCTTTTGATACCCTGTAGGAAGAGGAAGAGCCTCTCCAACAACCAATACTGGAATTCGGGATCCCCTGATAAAATAGATTCCCTTTTTTACTGTGAAAAAACTTTGTACCCTACCTTTTATTCTCTTGGTTGGATCTGAAATCCCCATCACAAAAAGAATCACATTTTGTGCTTCAGCGTATATATAAAGTTGCTCCGGAAGAAATCGTTTGTCCATCATGATCACTTCCATCTCAGATTGAAACAGTTGCGCCATCAATTGACCATGCTCCCGGGCAGCTGTTCCTGCTAAAGAATGATCCGACAATACCAATATTTTTGTTTTTTTAACCTCTTCTTTCATAATTTAATCGGAATAAAGTCCCTTAACGGTTGATTTTACTGGAATATAATCTTTCAAATAGAATGGTTCAAAATAGGCAGTATCTTCAAACTCTTGTTTTCGATATTTTTCCAAAACAGGCTGAATCATATTTTGGGCAGATAGGGTGGCATCCGAAAAGAGAGCGTTAGTGTTCCTTTTCATCAACGATTTAAATTTAGCACTCCCATTACCACAAAATAGAATCGCTTCTTTTTCCAGAAATTCCCGAAATGAGTTCTCATCCAAAACTTCTGAGTGTATCTCATTAAGTCGGACTCCATTCCAGTCATAAAGCGTGGTATAAACCTCCATCCTTCTGGCATCAATCATAGGAGCGATCCGGTATTGATCCGGAGTAGCAACACTCTTTTTTGCACCCAAAGCAATATTTAAGAGCGTGGAGATTGCAATCACCGGTATCTCCATTGCATACGCCAATCCTTTCACTGTGGAAACCCCGATTCGAAGTCCGGTATAAGACCCCGGACCGATACTTACTGCTACGGCATCCAGGTCGGATGTTTTGAGTTGATTCCTTTCCAACACCTCATTAATCAACTGCATCAATTTTTCTGCATGAGAAAAACTTTGGTCATAATCAATCACTTGAAGAAGACGATCTCCCCGGGATAAAGCAACAGAACAAACCTCAGTAGCAGTTTCTACATGTAAAATAAGTGGATTATTTTTTATCATTTGAGTTCCATTTAAAAAAATTAAGCATAAAACCATCTACTCATGGTTTCTTCTTTCCAGTTTCGGGTCAACGCCACAAAGATATAAGTAATTATGAAAGCATAGATCAATCTGAAGATAAAAACACCGGAATAGTGAGCTCCAATAGAAATCATCAACAGGGAATCCTCAATCAAACTATGACAGAGCGACATCAACAGTAAAGCATTAAAGAGATCTCTTTTATTGAGTTGACTTTGCTCTACTTCATTGATAATCAGGGCACCTCCATACGCTAATCCCATTGTCATTCCCAACACAGTGATAGGTATCAGTTCCTGAGAGATTCCCAACCATTTCAAAATAGGAGAAAAGAGCTTATTAATAAACCGAATCAAACCACTTCTTTTCAAGAGATCCAGCAGGATTATGAGCAGCACGATAATAATGAAAATCAGCAAATAATTTCTTAATTCCCCGATGAACCATCCCCCCCAAGATTGATTCTTATCTTGCATAACAATCTGAGTAACATTTTCTGGAGAATAATCCAACCAACCACCCATTCGATAGATATGATATATCAACACTCCTCCCAGCAAGGCAAAGAGAAAACGAGCTAAAAAAAGGGCATACACTTTCCCTCCTGATTTTCGGGTAACCCCTAGCTCAATAGGGAGTGCATGAGCGATCAGAATCACTGTTGACAAAGTTGTAATTTGCGCTACTGTCAGCGTAGGAGCAATCGCAAAATAGGCAATCAGACCGGCATAAATATTCCCCAACATGGCAGAAGCCCATACAAGCCCCATCTCTCCGGGAAGTCCCATCCAGCCCATCAGGGGTGCCAAAGCATCTCCGATATGGTTAATCATACCCGTTTCTTGCAATATTTTCACTACAATAGAAACAGGAATCATGATTTTAAATATCTTCAATGCACTCTTCCAACCTTGTGCCAACCATGTATACAACAATTTCATCTGAAAAGATCTAAAATAGTTGGCAAAAATACATGATTTTTTCCTATATTTGCCATCTCAACCAAATATTACTATGCAACCTCAACTGCTTGATACTCCCATTGAATTTCTGAAAGGTGTAGGACCCAAAAAGGCACAACTTTTTAAAAAAGAGTTTGAAATCTACACTTTTGAGGATCTGCTTCATTATTACCCATATCGCCACATAGACAAATCCCAAATGCACCTAATCAAAGATATCGTTAGTGAAGGTGCATACATTCAATTAAGAGGAAAAGTAGTCTCCTTTGAAATTTTAGGTGAACGGTACAGTAAAAGATTAGTTGCTCAATTTCAGGATCAGAGTGGAAGAATTGATTTAGTTTGGTTTAACTCCATCAAGTGGATTGAGGATCTGTTGAAACGCAAACACGAATTTATTGTTTTTGGACGACCTACCCTATTTAATGGACGTTGGAATATTACTCATCCGGAATTGGATGACCCTATGAATCAGTCTCAATCAACGGTTTCAGTTGCTTTTCAACCGCTCTATAATAGTAGTGAAAAATCAAAAAAGGGGGGATTAGATTCCCGCGCTATATCCAAACTGATGGTTACGCTACTCAATAACATTAAAGGTACTGTACAGGAGCGGCTAAGTCCACAATTGATCTCAAAATATAAACTTCTCCCTATTGAGGAAGCATTAGAAAATATCCACTACCCAAAAAATAACGAATTATTATCGCAAGCCAAACTGAGAATTAAATTTGATGAACTTTTCTTCACCCAACTGAAAATGCTCAAAATCAAGGTTGAAAATTCAATAAAAAATAAAGGTTTTTTATTCCCTATTGTTGGGGAAACTTTTCATGATTATTATAAAAATCACCTCCCTTTTGAGTTAACCAATGCCCAAAAAAGAGTGATTAAAGAGATTCATGCTGACCTTAAAAGCGGTAAACAGATGAATCGCTTATTGCAAGGTGATGTTGGGAGCGGCAAAACAATCACCGCATTAATGATAATGTTGATTGCTAAAGATAACGGATTCCAATCCTGCATGATGGCACCTACTGAAATTCTGGCAACACAACATTATGAATCACTTAAACGCTTGCTGAAAGAGACCAAAGTCAGTGTCGGTTTTCTATCCGGTTCCACTAAAGAGAGTGAACGAAAAGTGTTGTTGGAACAACTCTCTACAGGAGCAATAGATATCATAGTTGGAACCCATGCCCTCATTGAAGATCGGGTACAATTTTCTAACTTAGGCCTGGTTATAATCGATGAACAACATCGTTTTGGGGTTGAACAGCGAGCCAAATTGTGGAAAAAAAATGTTATCTTTCCACATGTACTGGTGATGACAGCCACTCCTATTCCAAGAACTTTAGCAATGACTGTATATGGAGACCTGGACCTGTCAGTAATCGATGAACTCCCTAAAGGACGGAAACCAATCATTACAAAACTTTTGTTTGAAAAGGATCGATTGGCACTTATCGGATTTATCAGACAACAGATTCATTTGGGACGACAAGTGTTTGTTGTTTACCCACTTATTGAAGAATCTGAAAAGATGGATCTTTTCGACCTGATGGCCGGTTATGAAGTAATGAGCCACCACTTCCCCTACCCGGAGTATGGTGTCGGAATTGTACATGGTAAGATGAAAGCAGAAGATAAAGATGGGGGAATGCAAAACTTTATTGAGAAAAGAACACATATCCTATTGTCCACTACTGTTATTGAGGTTGGAATTGACATTCCCAACGCTTCTGTTATGGTAATTGAAAATGCAGAAAGGTTTGGTCTCTCTCAATTGCACCAACTCCGAGGACGTGTAGGGAGAGGGGCTGAACAATCATATTGTATCTTGATGGGGGGACAAAAGATAAGTAAAGAGGGTAGAGAGCGATTACGCGCTATGGTAGAGACTCAAGATGGCTTTGAGATCGCCAATATAGACCTGAAATTAAGGGGTCCGGGGGAATTGGAAGGTACCAAACAGAGTGGTATTTTGGATTTTAAACTGGCAGATATTGTAAAAGACGAAAAATTGGTCGCATTTACCCGCAATCTGGCTAAAAAACTGTTAGAACAGGATCCCGAACTGAAAAAAATAGAACACGAACCGATCAAACAATATCTGGATCGGATCATTAATAAAAATCAACATTGGAGCAAAATTAGTTAAAGCATGAAAATCAAATTGATTTGTATCGGGAAAAAAGAGGCTGATTTATTTCAGGAAGCAATCCAATTTTATCAAAAAAAACTTGAATATTACTGTACTTTTGAATCCATTACAATACCCTACCTAAAAAATGCTCAATCCCTATCTGTAGAAGAACAAAAAAAAAGAGAGGGTGAACTATTGTTAAGTAAAATGAATCCCGGAGATCATGTAATCCTTCTAGATGAACAAGGGAAAGAATATGATTCCGTTGCTTTTTCTGAAGCAGTACAACAGTGGCTCAACAGAGGAATTAAAACTCTAATTTTCGTCATTGGAGGCGCCTATGGATTCTCCGATGAGATCTATCATCGAGGCAATAAAAAGCTCTCTTTATCTAAAATGACCTTCACCCATTTGATGACTCGATTAATATTTATTGAACAATTATATCGCGCATTTACTATCATAAATCATGAACCTTATCACCACAAGTAATCTATAAATCAGGTAATCAATGAGTTAAAAATTTTAAAAAATATCCTTTTGTTCCGATTTTTTTATTATTTTTGTGGGGTTGTATTGAAATTAAAAATCAAAAAATAAATTTATGAAAAAATCTATTCTTTTATTCGTTTTGATGACGGTAGTAACGTTTGCTTTTGCAACTCCTGTTATTCCTGTTGAAGACGCAAAACTGATTTCAAAAAACTTTATAACTGAAATCTCAGGTAACTCAAATTTTCAATTATCAGATTTTGCATTAGTTCATACTGAAACTGATGAAAATGGGGAAAGTTTATACTACTGTTTTCAAATCCGTGACAATGGATTCATTATGATCTCTGCAACTTCATTAGCACATCCTATTTTAGGATTCTCTTTTGAAGAAAATTTCACAGATAATGATAAGAGCAACTATTTTATGTTGAAACACCGTGATCAACTTTCTTTCTTAAAAAAGAATCCCGGCCAAGCTAAAAATCACTCTGCCGCTTGGAGTCGTTATAACACTACTTCCTTTGTACCTAATCAATCTAAAAATGGTAGTGTAGGTGTTGAGCCATTGCTCACAACAACTTGGAGTCAAGAAAAGTATTACAACGCCTATTGTCCTTTTGATTCAAGACCTAGTCAAACAGGAACTTCGGCTTCCCGTGATTACAGAGCTTATAATGGCTGCGTTGCTGTAAACTTAACCAACCTGATGTTCTTTCACAGATGGCCTGCTACCGGAAGTGGTGGTATATCTTATATTCCTGTAGATTATAACGTTGATCCTCCTCACGTTTATCCACGTCAAACTGTGAACTTTGGACAAAACTCATACAATTACGACGTAATGTATGAAGGTAGACTCGAAAGTTATGTTAATGAACTCGCCAAATTGTTCTATCATGCCGGAGTTTCTGTAAATATGTCTTACGGGAATGAAGGTTCCGGATCTAACTCTTTGGAAGCAGTTAACGCATTGAAAACGAACTGGAAAATGAATCAATTTTTATTTAACTTGAGAGAATCTGACTTGAGTGAAAATGCATTCATTGACTCTATGATTACACAACTTGATAAAAATCTTCCTCTCTATTTTTCGGCTACAGTTGGTGGAGAAGATGGACACGCATTTATGATTGATGGCTATATGAATATTGACTCAACAACAACCTATTTCCACTGTAACTTTGGTTGGGGAGGAAGCAAAAATGGATATTACCTATTCAATAACCTTGACGGATACAATGCCGATGAAAGTATCTTGATGAATGTTATACCCAATACCGATGATATCGACGTACTCAAACCTCTAACTTCTAATGATACTATCACTGCCACTTTAGGAACCATTTCTGATGGATCAGGTGCATACAAATATCAACCAAACACAGAACGTTCTTGGTTATTTAATACACCAAATGCAACTAGATATACCTTCAATTTTTCAAAAATCAAAACTGAAGCCAATGGTGATATCATCACTATTTACAATGGACCTACTATAGCTTCAGGAGTTAAAGCTCAATTTAGCGGTAACTATTTAATGAAAGCAACCAATGATCCCTATGGTGCAATTCAAAGTGTGTTTCCAGGTACTCCACTTCCAGGACCTGTTGTTGTTAACAGTTCTTCAGTCCTAGTTACTTTTACATCTAACAGTAATGATATTACTGACTATGGATTTGTAATGAACTATAAAGCAACAACTTCAAATGTTCCTGAAATGTGCGCTAGTGTAACTATTATTCCAGGAACAGAAGTTATTGGTATAATTAGTGATAAGAATCTTAGTGCTGATGATAATTTAAACTATGCAGCTGACAAAGAATGTCAATTTATTGGTAGACTTTTTAACTACGTGGATGGCTTTGCCATGGCTTTTACAAAGTTTGATCTTTTGGAAGGAGACTATGTTGATGTATGGGATATTTCAAACCAAAATATTCCAGAATTGGTTAAACGCTTCGACATAAACAATATGCCTAATGGTCCTTTCAATGTTAGCGCCCGTAAATTCCAGGTTAACTTCGTTTCTGACAACTGGAGACAAGGAACAGGTTTCAAATTACAATATTATGCTATCCTCGGAGTTAACAATAATAGCGGACTTGACAATGTAGCTGTTTATCCTAATCCGACTTCAGGTAATATCAATATTGCTATTTCTACCGACTTAAATGAAACTATGCAATTCCAAATCTTTGATATGACCGGTAAAATGATCTCTTCAGAGAGTGCTGAAGTTTCAGGTGACTACGTTTACACCACTTCAACAAATCATTTAGCCACAGGAATCTATATGGTTCATATTAATACATCTAAAGGTAAGAGCGTTCACAAATTTATCGTTGAATAATTTTTATCTTTGCATAGCATAAAGGCGGTTTGAACCGCCTTTTTTTATAAAAAATAAAATATAAAAATTTTGATAGCGTTTTCAATTTTATATAGATCAATCTAAAACTCTATGCCCTATGAAAAAAATCTTAATTACAGGAGGTGCCGGATTTATTGGATCACATGTGGTACGTCTTTTTGTTCAAAAATACCCTTTCTACGAAATCTATAACGTAGATAAACTAACTTATGCCGGGAACCTGGAGAACTTAAAAGATGTTGAAAAGGCGCCTAACTATCATTTTATTCAGGCTGATATCGTGGATTCTGACTTAATGCTGGAACTTTTTAAAAAATATCAATTTGATGGAGTCCTCCATCTGGCAGCTGAATCTCATGTGGATCGATCTATTGAAAGTCCTATGGAGTTTATCTATACTAATGTGGTTGGAACCGTTAACTTACTGAATTGCGCACGTGCAATCTGGAAAGATCAGTATCAGGGAAAACGTTTTTACCATATTTCCACCGACGAGGTATACGGATCTTTATCTGAAGAGGGTTTATTCACAGAAACAACACCCTATGATCCACATAGTCCATACTCTGCATCAAAAGCTGCTTCAGATCACTTCGTGAGAGCTTACCACGACACTTACGGTCTACCCGTAGTGATTTCCAACTGCTCCAATAATTATGGCCCCAATCAGTTTCCCGAAAAGTTGATCCCTCTCTTTATTCATAATATTAAAAACAATATTCCACTTCCGGTATATGGAAAAGGAATCAATGTGAGAGACTGGTTATATGTTGAAGATCATGCTAAAGCTATAGACCTGTTGTTTCACCAGGCTAAAGTGGGAGAAACCTACAATATCGGAGGAAATAATGAGTGGCGTAATATTGACCTCATCAAGCAATTGATTGCCATTATGGACCGCAAATTGGGCAGACCGGAAGGAACTTCTCTTTCACTCATCACTTATGTAACAGACAGAGCAGGACACGATTTACGCTATGCAATTGATGCTTCCAAAATTAAAAATGATTTGGGATGGGAGCCTACCATACAGTTTATTGAAGGATTTGAAAAAACCATCGACTGGTACCTGGCAAATGAAGAGTGGCTGGATAATATTGTCTCCGGTGAATATAAAAATTACGTTCCATCTCATCCATGATTCGATATTTAGAATCTTCCGATATTGACCCTCAACAGTGGGACCGCTGTATTGCTGCTTCCGCCTACTCTACTATTTTTGCCTCTTTTGACTTCTTGTCCGCAGCAAGTGACAGGTGGGGTGCTCTGGTGACAGAGTATTATGAAAGTGTAATGCCTTTGCCCTACCGCAACAAATTTGGAATGCGCTACGTCTTCTCTCCCCCCTTTATTTCTAGATTAGGAATATATTCAAAAAAAGAAATAGATCACGCTTTGGAAAAAAAGATGATCGAAATGATTCCTAAAAAATTTGTGCTTACTGATCTAATTTTGCATCCTCTCCATCAATATCCCGAAACGACAACTCATGTTTCATACCAACTTGCTCTGAATCAGGAATATGAACAATTAAAAAAGCAATACAACGAAAACACCAAGCGAAATCTTAAAAAAATCAATGAAGAGGAGTTAATATACTCACAAGATGTTACAACTGAGCAAGTTATAGATCTTTTTTCCAATAATAGAGGAGAAAATGTGAAGCTACCCAACCATTTTTACAGTACATTAGTCCGACTGGCAGAAGAAGCCGATAAGCAGAATCGTTTGGAGAAAAAAGCAGTTTATGATCGATCGGGGAACCTGCTTGCCGGTGCGCTTTTTTTGCATGATTATCAAAGGGTTTGGTTTTGGTTTTCCGGTCGGGATCAAGCAAAAAGTGATCAAATGGGAATGTTTTATCTTATTGATCAATGGATTCGTCAAAATGTCAACCACAATCTGATTTTGGATTTCAACGGCTCTAATAATCCCAATATTGCCCGCTTTTATCATGGATTTGGAGCAGAAAAATATGAGTATCCTTTCTATCAAAAGAAAAAAAAAGGAATAAAAATGATAATTTCTGCCTATCGATATCTAATAAAATAGTATCTTTACGGAAAAAATAAGAATCATGTTAACAGTACACAATTTAGGAGCCACCAATTCGATTTTCAATCAGTTTATTGCTGAGATCAGAAGTATTAAAGATCAAGGAGATAGCATGCGTTTCAGACGCAATATGGAACGAATGGGTGAAATTTTTGCGTATGAAATCAGTAAAACTTTGCGATATAAAAAAGAGGAGATCTCGACTCCTTTTGGTATTACTTCGCTTCCATTAATTCAGAGACAACCTGTCATCGCGACCATTTTACGTGCCGGTTTGCCGCTTCATCAAGGGTTTCTCAACTATTTTGACAAAGCTGAAAATGCTTTTGTATCCGCTTACCGTAAGCATCACCGTGACAGAAGTTTTGAGATCCAGCTCGATTATATCTCTTGTCCCGAGATTACCAATAAGACCTTAATTATTACGGATCCGATGATTGCCACCGGACAGTCGATGTGTATTGTTTACGAAGCGCTGCTTGAGAACGGAAAACCCAAACATACTCACATTGTTACCTCCATCATTAGTTCTCAGGGGTTAGAGTATCTGCAATCGCATCTTCCGCCGTTGAAATGCACTCTCTGGGTAGGCGCAATAGATGATGGTTTAACAGCACAATCTTATATTGTGCCCGGTTTGGGTGATGCCGGTGATTTGGCGTTTGGCAATAAAGCCCAAGATTAATTTAGTTTATTACTTTTCTTTTGGAAATAAAAAAAAGGGGGGGACGCAAATTCCCCCCTCTTTGATTCTTTATTCGTAGTAATCTTCACAACTACACATTAAGTTCCTGTCCCCATGAGCTTCGTTCACTTTACTTACTGTTGGCCAATATTTTTCAGTGTGTGGCTGTGGGAATGCTGCTCTTTGACGAGTATAAGGTCTTGTCCACTCATCGGCACAAATCACTTGCATGGTGTGTGGAGCATTCTTGATTAAGTTGTTCTCACGATCTGCTTTACCCTCTTCAATCTCTCTGATCTCCTCACGGATTGAGATGAGGGCATCACATAATCTGTCTATTTCACTTAGTGGTTCACTTTCAGTAGGCTCAATCATCAATGTTCCATGTACCGGGAATGCCACTGTTGGAGCGTGGAAACCGTAGTCCATCAAACGTTTCGCAATATCTCCTACCAGAACACCTGCTGTCTTATCAAACTCATTGCAATCGATAATAAATTCATGAGCGCACATACCTTTCTCACCGGTGTACAAAATAGGATAATGATCTTGTAAACGCACTCTCATATAGTTGGCATTTAATATGGCCATCTCAGTAGCTGACTTCAATCCGGGACCACCTAACATTTTCAGATAACCGTAAGTGGTGGGTAATGCTGCCGGACTACCATAAGGAGCTGCAGAAACCTGACTTCCATGAGTTCCACCGGTTGGTACCAACACGTGGTTAGGTAGGAAATCCACTAAATGTTCAGCCACACCGATAGGTCCAATTCCGGGACCACCACCACCGTGAGGAATCGCAAAAGTTTTATGCAGATTCAAGTGACAAACATCAGCTCCCATGTAGCCTGGGGAGGTTAAGCCTACCTGAGCATTCATGTTAGCTCCGTCCATATAAACTTGTCCGCCATTTTCGTGAATAATATTGATAATCTCTAAGATTGCTTCTTCAAACACCCCGTGAGTTGATGGATAAGTTACCATCAAGCAGGAAAGTTTATCTCTGTGTTCTACCGCTTTAGCTCTCAAGTCTTCCACGTCAATCTCCCCTTTATCAGTAGATTTCACGATTACAATATCCAAACCGGCTTTAGCAGCTGATGCAGGATTAGTACCGTGAGCAGAAGCAGGAATCAAACAAACAGTTCTGTGTCCCTCTCCTTTACTAATTTGATAGTTACGGATCGTGGTTAAACCGGCATACTCTCCGGCAGCCCCCGAATTAGGTTGGAAAGAGATCGCTTTGAAGCCCGTAATTAAACTCAACCACTCATCCATCTCCTCAATCATTTCCATAAAGCCTTCTGCTTGATCAAGCGGAGCAAATGGGTGAATAGCTCCCACTTCTGTCCAGGTTAATGGGAATACCTCAGCAGCTGCGTTCAACTTCATGGTACAAGATCCAAGAGGAATCATTGCTCTGTTTAAAGAAAGATCCTTCACCTCAAGCAGTTTCATATATCTCATCATTTCTGTCTCAGAGTGATATTTGTGGAACACTTCGTGAGTCATAAAATCAGAGGTACGATGTAAAGATTCAGGAATATGCAATGCCGGAACACAATTACCGGTGCAAACATAAGGCTTATGCTCTTTATTAACAGCTTTTGCCAACACTTCCAAAATCTCATTCACATCCTCTAACAATACAGTTTCATCCAATGAGATAGTTAAACACTCATCGCACCAGTAGTAGAAGTTGATTTGATGTTCTAGTGCTACCTTTTTAACTTGTTCTGTATTAAACCCTTGTGGAACCTGCAAGCAAACTGTATCGAAAAAGTTTTGATTGTGTTGTTTATATCCCAATTTTTCAGCTTCGTTAGCCAAAATACCGGTCAAAACATTAATTTTTGTTGCTTTATCTTTCAATCCTTTTGGACCATGCCACAATGCGTAAAATCCGGCTGATATAGCAGAAAGTACAGATGCGGTACAGATATTGGAGGTTGCTCTTTCTCTCTTGATATGTTGCTCTCTGGTTTGAAGTGCCATTCTCAACGCTTTATTTCCTTGTGCGTCAATGGTTACTCCGATAATTCTACCGGGCATCTGCCTCTTCATGCTCTCATTACAAGCAAAGTAACCTGCGTGAGATCCACCAAAGCCCATTGTAGCTCCAAAACGTTGGGTATTCCCTACCACACCATCAGCACCCCATTCTCCCGGAGGAGTTAAAAGAGTCAGAGCCAAAAGATCAGCAGCAACTCCTACGAAAATTCCTTTTTCTTTGGCATCTTTAACAAATGAGGTATAATCAACAACTCGTCCCCAACTACCGGGATATTGAAGCATCAAACCAAAGTAAGTATTATCCAATGTGGTTTTAAACGGATCACCTGAAACTACCTCAATACCTTGTGGTCTGGCATTTGTTTTGATCACCTCTAAAGTTTGAGGGAAAAGGTCTTCAGCTACAAAAAATTTGTTTACGTTGTTTTTAACCATGTCACGAGGTCTGCTGTTGAAAAACATCAACATCAACTCAGCCGCAGATGTTGCCTCATCCAGCATAGATGCGTTTGCCAAATCCATTCCGGTTAAATCGCATAACATGGTTTGATAATTCAATAATGCTTCCAAACGCCCTTGGGCAATCTCCGCCTGATAGGGAGTATAAGCCGTGTACCATCCGGGATTTTCAGTAATATTTCTCTGAATTACAGCGGGAGTATAGGAATTGTAATAACCCATTCCTATATAGGATTTATAAATCTTATTTTTGGCAAACAATGCTCTTACATGTTTTAAATAAACCCCTTCGGTCATCCCTTCGGGAAGAGGAAGATCCTCTTTGAAACGAATTGCAGCAGGAACAGTTTGTTCAATCAACTCCTCCATACTGTTCACTCCGATTCTTTTCAACATCACGTCCACCTCTTCCGGAGTTGGCCCATTATGTCTGTCCTTAAAGTCGTCTTTAATAATCATATACAATCTATATTTTACGTTAAACATCCGTTTGTTTCGGGAAAAACCCAATCTGCAAAGATATAAAAAATAATTGTGTTATACCCTATTAGAGGAGATCATAAAAAAGTTGTATTTTTGCATTTTATATGAAAATTGTAGTCCTTTTATCGCGAGTTCCTTATCCCTTGGAAAAGGGTGATAAGTTGCGTGCATACTACCAGATCAGAGAGCTCTCAAAAAATCATGAGATCTATCTGGTAGCACTGAACGACACTCAGTTACATCCCGATGCCATCAAAAAGCTACAACCACTCTGTAAAGAGTTGATCATTCTGAATCTTTCCTGGTGGACACACTTTTTGGGGCTGATCAAAGCATTTTTTACTAAAATTCCTTTTCAATGCGGATATTTCTATTCTCGTAAAGCGAAAAAACAGTTTCATCAACATGTGGAGCGGATTCAACCGGATCATATCTATGCTCAAATTATTCGTGTTGCGGAATATGTCAAGATGCTACCCTACCCCAAAACATTGGATTATCAGGATGTTTTTTCAATGGGGATTTATCGTCGTTTTCAAAAAGCTCCTTTTTATCTGAAACCTATCTTTTTGTGGGAATACAAGAAATTGCAACGCTATGAAAATCATGTTTTCTCCCTGTTTGACAACCTTACCATTATCACAGCGATTGACCGCAGTTTGATTCCTCATCCGGATAGAAATCAAATCCATGTGATCGCCAACGGCGTTGATCTTTCCATCTACAACTCGATCAATGTGCGTAAAAACTATGATCTTATTTTCTCCGGAAACATGAACTATCCGCCCAATATTGATGCAGCAGAATACTTGGCAAAGAAGATCTTCCCGGAATTGAAAGAAACCTATCCCTACCTGAAACTGGTTCTGTGTGGTGCTTCTCCTCATGCCCGTGTAAAAGCCTTAGCCAACGAAGATATTATTGTTACCGGATGGGTCGATTCCATGGTAGATTACTATGCCCAATCCAAAATATTTATCGCTCCCATGCGTTTGGGTACCGGTTTACAAAACAAACTGATGGAAGCAATGGCCATGAAACTCCCCTGTATCACCTCTCCACTAGCGGGGAAACCCCTCGAAGGAATCCAATATAATCGGGATATCATCGTTTGTGAATCTACTGACGATTACATAGAAGCAGTGAAAATGCTGATCGAAAATCCGGATAAGTACCATGAAATAAGAAACAACGGGTACCAATTTGTAAAAGAACGATACAACTGGGAGAAAATCACTGCCAAGTTGGAGCAACTCATGAGTGAAAAATAACTAAATTTAAAAGATGAGTAAAAAATTAAGTCCATATATTCTGGAGAATATAGAGATCATTGATATTGGGTCTGAAGGTAAAAGTATTGCTAAACAGGAAGGGATGGTAATTTTTATCCCAATGGGAGTACCCGGCGATATTGTTGATATTCGGATTATTAAGAAAAGAAAAGGATATATGGAGGGGATCATTACTCAAATCAAACAACCCTCTCCGCTTCGTATTGCACCACGCTGCTCTCATTTTGGAGTATGTGGCGGCTGTAAATGGCAAATTTTACCCTATCAGCAACAGCTCCAATTCAAACAACAGCAAATATATGATAACTTTAAGCATTTAGGTAAGTTTGAATTTCCTGAAATGGAGCCGATTTTGGGATCAGAAAATGAGTATTACTACAGAAATAAGCTGGAGTTTACTTTCTCTGACTCCCGTTGGCTGGATCAGGAGGATCTGGAACATCGCGATCAGTTGAATCTCAATGGGTTAGGATTTCACGTTCCGGGAAAATTTGACAAAGTGGTGGATATTGAACATTGCTACCTCCAGGAGGACCCCAGCAATCAAATCCGATTGGCAGTTAAAAAGCAAGCTTTAGCGAAAGGAATTCCCTTTTACAATATCAAAACACATACAGGCATACTGCGCAATCTGATTATCCGAACGCATGGTCCCGGACAATTAATGGTAATTTTAGTAGTTAAAAGTGTTACTCCTGAAGTAATGGAACTGCTCCAATTCCTGGTTGAACAGTTCCCTGAAATCAGCTCTTTGCACTATGTCATCAATACCAAACTCAACGACTCTATCTCCGATCTCCCCACTGAACTATTCCATGGGAATCCTCATGTTAAAGCCAAAATGGAAGAGCTGGAGTTTATCATCAGTCCCGTTTCATTCTATCAGACCAACTCACAACAAGCTTATCGCTTGTACCAGGTTGTTCGGGAATGGGCTGAAATTCAACCCGATGAGATTGTGTACGACCTCTATACCGGAACAGGTACGATTGCCAACTTTGTTGCCCACCAGGCAAAAAAAGTAGTAGGAATTGAATATGTTGAAAGTGCGATTGAAGATGCATGGGTCAACTCCCGCAACAACGGAATTGAAAATAGTTTCTTTATTGCCGGCGATATCAAGGATATTCTCACCTCTTCCTTTGTGAAAGAGCAAGGTAAACCCAATGTGGTGATCACCGACCCTCCACGTGCCGGAATGCATCCTGCCGTTGTTGAACAACTTTTGAAAATTTTACCGGATCGAATTGTATATGTGAGCTGCAATCCGGCTACTCAGGCTCGTGACATTACATTATTGGCAGCCCACTACAAAGTAGTCAAAGTGCAACCTGTAGATATGTTTCCTCATACTCACCATTTAGAAAATGTGGTGCTCCTGAAAAGAAACACCACACTCAATTAATCCGATAAAATCACTGCTTTTAGTAGTGATTAATCTGTTTATCTTTAGGATATTTCAACGTATATTTCAACGTCACGACCTTCATTTCATTGGAGTTGAGATTCAAATTCCATTCCACTCTTCCGCGCTCTTTGTCTAACTTACCACCATCCAAATCAACAACATCGACACTGATTTCTCCTACTTTTGAAATCGGAACCTGATCAGCTATCATAATATTGATTGGATAAGATTTATTGTTTCTCACGGTAATTTTATAAGACGCATTTTCCCTTCTATTGCTTCCGATGATCGTTTTCTCCGAATAGTTTTCTACTCGCTCACGTTTCACAATAACGTTATGATCTACGCCAAAAGAGAGTTGTAAAGTATCTTGATATTGTCCGGTATTGAGTCTTGATTCCCCCACATAACTATTCTCCATAAACAACTTGGCAACACCACTCGCCAATTCAGCTTTTTTCCAATCATGAATTTTAGCAATCAAATACACTTTTTCACTTAATTTAGGTACAGCCTGATACTCAAAAGAAGCATCTACTTTGGTTTCTCCGTAAGAAATCAACATCGATTTAGGAGAAGAGGGGATCGTTTGACGAGCCGCTACTTTATACTCCTTAATGATCTCCATTTGAGAAAATCCCGAGGTTTCGGGAATAGCTTCGTCAAAACTCTCTTGTGAAAATTCAAATGTTATCTCTTCTTTTGAACGAGGTGACGCAGCTTTATTCGACATTATTGCTCCTCCTACAACCATAGGCTGAGGAGTTACAAAGGACAAAAAGTAAGGATACAGTGTCGGTATTTGAGCTGAAAGCTGAGGTTGTGCCGTAGAAAGCAGAATTGAAACTTTTTCCCAATCTACTTGTGTTTGTTGTAGAATATTAGCATAATAGGTTATTTCCAATGGTTTATCAAAGCCTACAAACTTAATATCATAGCTTGGGTACCAGGAAGCGTTATGAGTATAAACTGAAAAAGAGAGTTTTGAACTCTTATTCGCTTTAGCTTGAATAGTTAGCGTTAAAACTCCTGAAGGAGTTGAAGGTATGCGAGTTAGAGTTCCCAATTGATTATTTAGCTTATCCAACTCCTCTCTATATTTTTTAACTGTCCGATCTCTTTTTTGAATATCCAAAGTCAAAGCCTCCAGATTGCTCCCATAAATTTGGTTCATCTGTTTAAAATTTTCCGGAGAAATCGGATCATTTTTCCCGGAAAGCTGTTTGTTTTGATTTAGAAAATCGATCTTATCGCGATTCACCTTGATCATAATCTCCTCATCTTCAATTTTAAAAGTCAACTCCTCAACCTGCTTTTTCAACTGTTTAATCTCATCACTTTTAGGATTTTCCGTCAGATAATCGGTACTCACCTGAACATTGACTATTGAGAAATTAGGATCCGATACCACTCTGATACTCTCCTGACTGATGTTAGGAAGTAAATTGGGAATAACCAATGTCATAGGACCGGCTTGTGCTTGGAAATCAGCAATATACTCTAGTTGAGCTCCAATAGGATATACAATTACCTGATCAATTTTTGCCTGAACTTTTTTCTCAACCTGAGCTGATAAAAAACAGGTCGTACCCAATAATAACAAGGTAAACAGCATTAATCTCTTCATGATATAAAATTTAAGGTTATAATCGTTTAGACCCCCTCTACTTTAAAAAGTTAAGTATAAAAGAGTCCCATTTTAAAAATTTCTACTTGGATTGCCGCATAAACAGGAACAATTTATACAGATTAAATAAAAAGATAGAACTATTTCCATTTTTGAGCAGGAAGAGTAGTAATGGATTGGTTATCAATCCAATGGGATTCAAAATAAATTTCCATTTTTTTACTTTCTCGTACACCCGCAACAATCTCACCTGTTCTACCAAATAAGGATTATCTTTGTTTTTCAGGTAAATCTGATACAAGTTTTCCACTCCTTGTTTGGTTTTTTCCAGAAAAACCGGGTTAGTTTCGATATCTCCATTCAAAATTGGATTCTCTATATGCAAAATCTGCACTCCTCTTTCCAGTAATTGCAATCCAAACAGCGTATCCTCGTGTCCATACTGCGTTAACTGTTCATCAAACTGCACCTGTTCCAGCAACGCTTTCGATATCAGGAAGTTATTAGTCATAAAGGAACTGTTCGGGTTTTCTTTTCTTTTCCATGCCGGTTCACTTTCCACCCGATGTCCATATTTCCATCTTAATTTTTTATTTCCTTTTAATAATTGGGGGGGATAAACCCTCCCTCCACACACTATTTGTGGCTTGCTATCGAGCAGATTGAGGTACTGCTCCAGGAACTGATCCGATATAATCAACGCATCGCAATCCAGGAAAAGTAAGTAGGGATAGCTCGCATACTGCAAAAACAGATTTCTGATTTTCGCGCGCCCTACGTTTTTTTCCAGCTCAATATAGCGGCAGGAATCAGCAAAAGTTCTGTAAATCTCTCTGTATTTCTCTTCCGAAGCATCATCAATCAGGATCAAATCTGCCGGTTGATCCAATTGATCGATCTGTTTGATGAGTTCCCGAATTAAGGGAGAGGCATCAAAGTTAAACAGAGGAATACAGACAGAAATCATGGATTCAAGCGCTTTTCAACCTGATGGGAAATATTCTCCCAAGGTTGGGCATAATCTGACCCGGTTGGCTGTTGATAAATTTCCAGGTCAAAGAACTCTGCAGCAGCCAAAATATGATCAAAGATACTCGCTACAATCCCTTCATACTCAATCCATACGGAGGTATTGGTAAAACAGTAAATTTCCATAGGAATTCCTTTATCCTCAATAGATAACTGTCTGACCATTAGGGTCATATCTTTTCTGATATCGGGTCTGTTTCTCAGATAATTTTCCAAATAGATTCTAAAGGATCCGATATTGGTCATTCTTCTTCCATTGATATCATATTCTACATCAATCTGATGCTCATCATTATAGGCATCTATTTCAGCTTGTCTCTCCTCAACATAATCGGCAATCAAGTGAATCTTTTTGTAATTTTCACGAATCTCTTCATCAATAAACTTCACAGTTCTGACATTGATATAGATTGCCCTCTTGATTCTTCTGCTTCCACTTTCCGACATATAGCGCCAATTTTTAAAGCTCTCTGTTAGAAAGTTGTGAGTAGGAATAGTGGTTACAGTTTTATCAAAATTCATTACTCTCACTGATGTCAAATTAATGGAAACCACATCTCCATCCGCACCAAATTTAGGCATCTCAATCCAGTCTCCCACTCTCACCGTATCTCCGGTTGCCATCTGTATACTGGCAACCAACCCTAAAATCGTATCTTTGAAAACCAACATCATCACTGCGGTCATGGTTCCAAAAACCCCCAAGAAGACTGCCGGTGACTTATTAAGCAATATTGATAAAATCAAAATTCCAGTTGCGATATAAAGAATGATTCGGATCAGTTGAAATAAACCTGCAATAGGTTTGTCCTTAAAAGCAGCTGTTTGTCCCAATGCATAATGACCTAATCTCAAAAAGGCGTTGACAATCAGTATAAAAACAATAATAAGGTAAATATCCGTAATTTTGTTAACCCACGGAAGCAGATTCGGAAAGTCTCTAAATATCATTTGCAGAGCACCACGCAGTACAATAGCGGGAATCAAGTGAGCTACATGATTAAACACCTGAAACTTCACCAACGCATCATCCCAGGAAAAATTAGTTTTTAAGAAAAAGCGGTAAATCCCCTTAATCACGAGATGTTTCATGATCCAGAATAGAATCAATGCCAACAAACCTGCCGCTACAATCAGCACCACCAATCTCAGGTTGACAGCCACTGCTTCTGCAACACCCCATCTCATCAAGACGGCTTCAACCCAACGTTCCGTAAACTTCATCATATCTATATTATTTTTAAATTAATAAATTCAAGTATAACTTGCAAAGATATAAAAAAGTTCCAATATGCCTGATTATAGTCGCAGAAACAGTTCGAAGCTAAAAAAATGGGCATCCCAATAACTCAAAACACGGGCATCCCAACTGTAGGGAATGAAGTGATAATTGATTTGCGCTCCCAAATAGGTGGATTTCATAATCGGAATTAGAGCAGAAATACCTAAAGCCGTGTAGAGTGTCATGGGATAATAATAGTTCACCTCATCTACGCCAAACGTTTCATAAATTGAAGTATAAATCCAGTCCACTCCCAACCCGGCTTGCGGATAGATTAAAAGTGAACGAGTAGCTGTTAATGGAATTTGAGTGCTGCGATACCCCAAATGAAATCCAGCAGTAGAAAGTACATTGGGTTTAACCTCAAAGTATTGCTGCATTGCTTCAAAATTGAGTATATCGTACCGATAGGGAAAGCGAAACGACAAAAACCCATCAAAAAGCCACCGTTTGGCTAAAGGAGAAGAAAAACCTATTCGTACTGTTTGCGCATAGCCGACCTGAGTTGCAATGCCGATCTGCCGCATCAAACCCAATCCCACTACAAAACCCGGATATTGATCCCGCTCCTTCCGGAACTCATTGCGCATATAACGCCCAATAGTGCTTTTCCTGTATTTTCTTTTTATCGATTTGGATTCAAAAAGATCAATATCACCCGAAAAGAGCGTCAGAATTAATTCCTCATCTTGTTGATATTGAGATGTTTCCAGTAGTTCTCCCGCATTCTTTTGGAGAATAGAATCCAGTGGGGACCTGAGGGGAAGATAGCCGTAATATGTTTTATTGACATCGTAATAATTATAATAGTCCGATTCCCGGGCATCCTGCATACGGTTATAAAACTGCTCATAGTAGCCCATATCAAAGTAAGAGGAGACAGCCCAATCGACAGGTTGCTGATGGATCAATTCATACATCATCAAAGTGCGCAATGTCGGTTCATGGTAACCGCAGGAGTCGATCCAAAGATCCAGGGTAGGGAAAAAGTTATCCCACTGCCGATGGTGAAACTGGAGTTGCAGGTGCGACGCCACTTGCGGGGTAATCCGAATTGCCCGTGCAGAATCAAAATCGCTCTGCGTAGTGTCCGCAGGCGGAGGCGTTCCTCCCCATACGGTTACACTCCAAAAAAGCACCCAAATCAAACTAACCCGACGCATTAGAATTTTTTTGCAAAGATATAACAAAAAGGTAGAAGATAGAAGGTAGATGGCGGAATGATTTCGGATTTCGGATTTCGGATTTCGGAATCAAAATTTAGAATTTAGAATTTAGAATTACTTAATTATCAAGCATTTAGAAATATATTTCTTTCATATTTTTAATTTCTTTCTTTTTTTTGAAATAAAAATAAAAGGGGGGCAGGAAACCCTTCACAATCTTGTTATTTCTTCACCCCACTCTGGAATATTAGACCTTTTAGGATATGCAGGATCAATTACGATTTTACAAGGTAGAAGGTAGAAGGTAGAAGGTAGAAGGTTCACTCGGGGTGCGACTTCAAGTTATGAACCGAGTAGGGAGTTACACGAGTAGTAGTCGCGCCCCGAGTAGCCTAATTTAAAAAAACTTTCGACTTTCGACTTTCGACTTTCGACTTCAAAATAACCCCGAAGGGGTGACATGATTGTAAATTTAGAATTTTAAAATTTGACGATAATTTTATTTAACTGCTTGATATTCAATCATATAAATTGCCACGTCTCTTTAGGGCGTGGATAGGAATAACCCCCGGAACACAAGGGCTTTAGCCCAAATTTACAAAATATGAAGTAAGAAATAAGAAATATGAAATAAAGAGAATGTAGATCATAACACCTTGATAATCAAGTTTTAAATCCGAAATCATTCCGACTTTTAAATAGTCCCGAAGTGGTGATAGGATTAAAATTTTTGAATTATTGATAGTGTTTTATTGTGCAAAGGTTGAATTAAAAAACGAGTTAGAGATATTTCAGCCTTATAAGTTCAGTTACTTCAAATACTCAATTTTATACAGATGAAAATCTTTTCCCTTTATTTTATACCGACGAGATTTTCTTTTCTTTATTTTAGACTTTAAGTAATATTTACACTTATCAGTCTTAATTATTATAAAATTCATGTGATGATATCTGAACGGAATTGAAAAAGGAATTATTATTTTAGTTTTTCCTTTTTTTTCCAAAATGGAACGCAAACAGCTCCTGCTCGTGGAATAATCCTTATAATAAAAAGTATCAGGCTTACAAGAAGGAGTAATAATTAATGTGTCATAATCTAGCGAATACTCAATATATTCCAGTTGTATAGAGGTGGTTGTATCTAAAATTTCTGAATAAAAAATGAATCTATTATTAATTAATCCAATCTGCCCAAAAAAAGTACTAGGCAATACCATAAAAAATATTACAAATAAAACCTTTATTTTATTCATGATCCTGTCCACTCCTTTCTTTTATATCTTTTGGAAATTGATTTTGCAAAGATAAAAATAAAAGGCGGAAGGCGAAAGGCGAAAATTCAATTACGAATTACGAATTAGACCTCCCCTAGCCCCTCCTTTGGAGGGGAACAATCGATAAAAACAATGAAAAAGGTCATAAAAATGGCTGTAGAGACGCAATGCTTTGCGTCTCTCGACCGTATGCGATCAAAAATTTATTACCCCGAAATTTGTGTCGTTTTCAAAAAGGTATGATTTCCAGAGTGGGGTGATGAAATAACCTATAAAGAAAGTTTTATCTGCCCCCCATTTATTTTTATTTCAAAAATAAGAAGATAGAAATTAGCATTATTATTCAGGTATTTCGACTTCGCTTAATGAACGGAATCTTAAGGTTATATTCCAAAAAAATATGTACTTTTGCCCTTATGAATTTAAATATATAAAAGATGAAAACACACATTAAAATTCTGGGATTCTTAGTTGCCTTTTTGGCGGTAATCAGCATGACACAGGCACAAAAGTGTAAGTACGATTATCAGAAGACCGATGAAATAACAGGAAAAGCCCTTAAAGGGATCAGTACCGAATTGGATGGCGATTGGAAACTTACCTTGCATAAGGAAGATGAAAGTTATTGTTTGGAACTTCGTTTCGAAAAGATGGCCGGTCAATTGACTGAAGAGTTGGCAAAAGGAAGTCCGCTTGTACTAAAATTAGAAAATGGGGAGTTAATCAATTTAGTATCTAAAGAGAAGGTTACACCCAGAGCCGAAGTAGCCGGATTTGTGGTGGTCATTGTTTATTATATTAAATATGATATTTCAGCTGAAGATGTTAAAAAAATGTCGGAACAGGCGTTGACTTTCGGAAGGATAGAAGTACAAAACACTACTTTTGACATCAGTGTGGAGAAAAAACCGGCGAAAAAATTTAAGCAAGCAGCTGTTTGTATTTTACAATAATTATTTTATTTCTCCTGAAAATCAAGCTCAAATTGTAGACAAAAACTACAACTTTACAGCACAAAAAAAGGCAACAAACCGATGTCTGCTGCCTTTTCGTAGATTAGAGTATAAATCTGAGGGTTTTACTGATCTTCCATTTTAATCATATCACACAACATAGCCGGAACATTCACTTGTTCAACTTCTATTTTTTCTATCACGGTTAAGCCTTCATCGGTGAGTGAAAAGTTCATTCTTCGTTTGTCAGAGTGCCCTGATTCTCTTTTGATCAAACCTTTTTTCTCTACGGAAGTGATGATTTTGGAAGCATTTGAAGCCGTCACTCCCAACTCCTCAGCAATCTCTCCGGCAGTCAATACCCCTTTGGAAGAAACACTGCATAACAACATCCCCTCATTCATACTGAGATTGTAAGTCGCCTGGAATTGCTCTTCAAATTGTGCAATCGCCCGATAAATATCTCTAATTCTACATATTGTTCTCATGTCAAAGAATCCCTTATAAAATTGATCTATTTTACTTTTAATACATCATTGATCACTTCAATTAATGTGTTTTTGGGTAATGCACCTTGTGCAATTTGTGGTTTGTCATTCATCGGAATGAACAACAATGTCGGAATACTCTGAATACCAAATACTGCCGCTAACTCTTGCTCAGTTTCAGTATCCACTTTATAAACGTATATTTTTCCTTCATACTCTTTAGCCAACTCTTCCAATACGGGACCTACCATTTTGCATGGACCACACCAGTCAGCATAAAAATCGACTATGGCGGGTTTGTCACCTAAATAGTTCCACTCATTGGGAGAGGTTTCGTAATTTACCACTTTGGTTAAAAAGTCTGCTTTAGTTAATTGAATCGCTTTTTTCATTGTTTATTTTAATTTTAAAGGTTTTATATCATTTTTAATAAATTTATTCAACATGATCTGTTGCTCCTGACTCTTCTTTTACTTTGGGTTTCTCTTTTTTGAAGAGACCAAAAAGCAACCCTCCGAACAACATCCCGTATAGCGTACTGCTGATAGGATTTGCAGTGATGGGACAAGCACCACTCGGACATCCAATGAAGTACCAATAAAGATAACCTCCTATCGCTCCAACCGGAACTCCCCAAATGATCAGTCTGTTGTTCCTATAAAATTGTTTCAATCTCTCTTTCATTTCTCGCATTAATTTTGATGACAAAAGTATATAAAAATTTCCAATGGAAACTATTTCCATCGGAAACTATTTGAAGATAAACAAACCTTAGGCAAATCGCTCTTCAGGTATTGTTTTGATTAAATCAATAGGAGATATTGATGGTTTAGATGACCTCTTCCACCAATTTTTTCGCAAAATTTTCAAATTGTTTCACCACAATGGGGTCTGATTGGTTAAAAATGGTCATCCCTTTTTCTGCCATTTCACCCACTTCGGCAACCAGCGGAATTTGTCCCAAAAGAGGAACGCCTGCTTCTTCGGCTAACATTTGTCCGCCACCGCTTCCAAAAATGTAATATTTTTCTTCAGGGTGATTCAAAGGAGTAAACCAGGACATATTTTCAACAATTCCCAAAACGGGAACCTTAATATGGGGATCCATCAACATGGAAACCGCTTTACGTGCGTCGTTTACTGCTACTTCCTGAGGTGTTGTTACCACAATAGCACCGGTAAGGTTCAATTTTTGCAGTGTTGTCAACTGGATATCGCCTGTTCCGGGAGGAAAGTCTATAATCATATAATCTATTTCTCCCCATTCCGTGTTTTCAAACAGCTGTGTTAAAGCACTTGCTGCCATGGGTCCTCTCCAGATCAGAGGTTTTTCCTTAGAAATAAAGAATCCTATTGAAATCATCTTCACACCAAATCTTTCCACAGGATGGAAAACCTCTTTTTCATCGATATAATCTACCTGAGGTTGATAATCTTCCACACCCATCATTCTGGGGATTGAAGGTCCGTATAAGTCCGCGTCAATCAAGCCCACTTTCATACCTTGTCTTGCCAACGCCACTGCTAAATTCACAGAAACTGTTGATTTACCTACGCCCCCTTTTCCGGATGCCACAACAATGGTGTTTTTCACACCTTTCATTTCAATTTTGGGATTTAATAAGTCCATATAATGTATATTTGATTATTAGTAATTTTAATTCCCGGCAAAAGTAATGAACATTTGTCAATGAAGTACCATAAAAAGTCGAAAATTTTAAGTTTCCCTGTTTTTCCTAATTTATTTGTACCTTTGTTGTTTGTGCCAATCAGTGTCTCATTTTTATCTAACTATTTGCAAATCATTGATGTATGAATAGAAAACAGCAATTCTTTCTCCTCATTTTAACTGTAATGATCCCATTTTCTCTATTTTCTCAGACGGTAAACTCAACAAGTTGGGCTGAAAAACAGCTTCAAAAGATGAGTTTGGAAGAAAAAATTGCTCAATTGATGGTCATTCGAATTCATTCCAATCAGGATGAAAATTACAATCTGAAGAAGATCGAAGAGATTAAGCAATATCAACCCGGAGGAGTCTGTTTTTTTCAGGGTGGTCCGGTACGAGAGATCGCATTAACCAACCGGATTCAAGCTGTAAGCAAGGTTCCACTATTGGTTGCTATGGATGCTGAGTGGGGTCCTTCCATGCGATTGGACAGCATGCCGGTTTTTCCCCGCAATATGACTTTAGGTGCTTTGGCTCCCCAATATAACAACCTGATTTACCAAATGGGCAAACAGATTGGTTTAGAGTTAAGAACTTTGGGAATTCACGTCAATTATGCTCCGGTGGTGGACGTGAACAACAATAGTAAAAATCCGGTAATTAACAGTAGATCATTCGGAGAGCAGAAAAATAAAGTTGTGGTCAAAGGATTGACATACATGCAGGGCCTGCGCGATGGGGGTGCCGCGCCTTGTGCTAAGCATTTCCCCGGACATGGAGATACCGATGTGGACTCCCACCTGGGACTCCCCACTATTTTAAAATCCAGGAAAGAGTTGGATGAGACAGAACTGTATCCTTTCCGCGAAATGATTAATCAGAATGTGGAGATGATTATGGTTTCTCATTTGAATATTCCCGCACTGGATGATTCCGAAAATTCGATTGCGTCGCTCTCCTACCCCATTGTAACCGATTTGCTCAAAAAGGAGATGCGTTTCAAAGGCATTATCATATCGGACGGAATGGAGATGGATGGGATTCGCAAATATCACAAAGAGGGTGCTGAAGCAGAGATTCTCTGCTTAAAAGCCGGAGTTGATCAACTCTGTTTGCCTGCGGATTTGAGTATTGTGATTCCTGAAATTGCCAAAGCTGTTCGGGAAGGAATCATCTCTGAAAAAGAGATCAATGAAAAATGTCTCAAGATTTTACAACTCAAAGAGCGTTTGGGATTGACTCACTACACTCCACTATCAACTCAAGTGGAACATTTAGTGAACAACAAAGAGGCAGATGATTTAATCAAAGAGATTGAAACTAAAGCATTGACACTGCTTACTAATCAGGGAATTATCCCTCTGATTGACAAAACGGAAACAGCCCTTTTAATTGTGGGAGATACCCAAACGATTCCATACAGTAAGAAAGTTGCTGAAGAGCAAAATCTACCCTATATTGAACTCAACAGAGAGTTTAAACCGAAAGAAGCAGATCAGGTTTTGCAATTCCTAAGTAACTATCAGGAGGTGATTGTGTTATACAGCAACACCAATCAAAACCCTGCCCGTCAATATGGAATTACGGAGCAAGCCGTACAATTGTTTGAAAAACTTGCCAAATCAAAAAAGGTTGTTTTAGCTCTTTTCGGTAATCCTTATGCATTGGAGCAATTCAAAAAAGTGGATCATTTCGAGGCTGTGATCATTGGATATCAACGTACGGAGAACAGCATCCGTGGTGCCGTTCAGGGAATTCTGGGGGAACTACCTTTTAAAGGATTACTTCCTGTTTCAACACTCCATTTTAAATCGGGAGAAAACTTTTATTCTCAAACTGCTTCGAAAGAGAATTTATCCCGGATTTCTCCTGTCAATGC
>Ga0116141_10000028_pt1 | contig 88995 bp, 88 predicted proteins | sample AD_UKC097_MetaG_FD_89744 | JGI IMG/M metagenome (GOLD analysis project Ga0116141, IMG submission 89744) | Active sludge microbial communities of municipal wastewater-treating anaerobic digesters from USA - AD_UKC097_MetaG | ecosystem: Engineered > Bioreactor > Anaerobic > Digestate | place: USA...
ATAGCCCACACTTGGTCCACCAAAGTTTCTCTTTAAACCTAAACTTTGCATATCCCCGCAAGCTATATCGGCGTTATATTCACTTGGAGCTTTAAATAAAGCTAAACTGCTTGGTTCTTGATTAATAATAAATAAAGCGCCAATTTCTTCTAAAGTTGCTTTCACTTTGCTATAGTCTTCTAAAACACCATAAACATTTGGTGTTTGCGCCACAAAACAAGCAACATCATTATTTAACTTTTTCTTTAAATCTTCCAAATCAAAACTGAAATCTTTTTCTAAAACATATTCAACTTCTAAATCACGATACTTAGAGTAAGTCTTAACAACCTCTAACACATAAGGATTAATTGTTTTACTTAGTAAAACCTTATTTTTCCTTGTAGCTGCTACTGCCATAAAGATAGCTTCAGCTGTACTACTAGCACCATCATACATTGAGGCATTAGCTATATCCATACCAGTTAACTCACAAACATAAGATTGGAACTCAAAGATATATTGCAATGTTCCTTGTGATACTTCTGGTTGATATGGTGTATAAGATGTAAGAAACTCTTGGCGAGAAATAAGAGCATCAATAATACTGAAGTCATAGCTTTCATAACTACCTAAACCACAAAAAGAAAGCAAGTTTTTATTTTTACTTGCTAGTCTTCCAAAATGATCTCTTAACTCATTTTCACTCATCTTGCTAGGGATGTCTAATGGTTTAGTCAGTTTAATATCTCCTAAAGCTACGAATAATTCATCAATTGTCTTGATACCTATTTTATCAAGCATTTCTTTAATATCGCTAGCTGTATGAGGTAAATACTTATGCATTAGCTAATTCCTTTTCGTATGCTTCAGCTGAAAGTAATTTCTTTAATTCTTCTTTCGAATCAAGCTCGACTTTAACTAACCAAGCACCATATGGATCTTCATTAATTAATTCTGGACTATCCAAAACCGCTTCGTTTACTTCTAGTACTTTTCCACTTACAGGTGAGTAGATATCTGAAGCTGATTTTACTGACTCAACAACGCCACATTCTGCGCCTTGAGCAACATCATCAGCATCTGGTCCTTCAAAATAAATAATATCGCCTAATTCACTAGCTGCAAAAGCTGTTAAGCCAATGTATGCAACATTTCCTTCTACTTTTACCCACTCATGTGTTTTTGTATAAAACAAACCTTTTTTAATATCTGCCATTTTCTCCTCCTATTTTTGATATTTTTTATCCATGAATTTTTTCTTAATAATCTTAGCCTTTACAAATTTCTTGCGAACTAAGATTTCTACTTCTTTATCTAATTTATACTCATCGCGATCGATTAAAGCAACCGCGTAACTATCTTTAGTATTAGGTATCATATAACCAGTAGTTACATAACCAATTTCTTTACCTTCAGAATATACTTTATAACCGTGTCTTGCAATTCCTGGTCCTAATAACTCTAAACCTACACTTCTTCTTTTTAATCCTTCTTCTTTGATTTTGCTTAAAGCTTCTTTGCCATAAAAATCTTTATTAAAATCAACACCGAAACTTAAACCAGCTTCTAAAGGATTAATATCCATATCTAACTCTTGGCCATATAAAGGTAGGGCTGCTTCAAATCTTAAAGTGTCTCTTGCACCTAAACCACATGACTTCATTCCTCTTTTTGTTAGGTGTTGATATAGTTTTAAGATATCTTCATTCTTACCATAAATTTCAAAACCATCACCACCAGTATAACCACTACGAGAAATTAAAAATTTCATTCCTAAAATACTATAATACTTAAAGTCATACATTTTAAGTTCATCTAGCTTATCCACTAAATCCTTTTGAAGAAAACTAGCTGCATTAGGTCCTTGAATTGCTAGTAAAGAAATATCATCAGACATATCAACTACATCACAATTATATTTACCTTTTTTAAATAGTTTCATTATATGCTCATAATCTTTTTCTTTATTAGAAGCATTAACTACAAGCAAGAATTTAGAATCATTATACTTATAGACCATAATGTCATCTACAACTCCGCCATTCTCATTTAATAAAAAACCATAACTCATTCTTAAATCTGGTCCACTTAAATTTTGTGTTACTAAATAATCAGTAAACTTATAAGCATCTTCTCCCGAAATCATAATCTCTCCCATATGTGAACAATCAAAACAGCCAAAATCACTTCTAACAAGTTCATGTTCTTCGCTAATTGATGTGTAATATACGGGAAGTAAATAACCAGTAAATTCAATCATCTTTCCTGATTGTTTAATGTGTTCATCATACAATACTGTTTTCTTCATAACTATCCACCTTTATTGATATTAGTATACCATTATTTGAAAAACTAAACAAGCAAAACAAAAGGCAAAAGAATATCTTTTGCCTTTTACTTTTTATCTAAAATTATTATACATAGCTGCTAATAATTCACCATTATAATCTTGATTATACTCCCAGAACATTATTCCACCTAATCCTTGAGCTTTAGCCCATTTAGCTTTTTCAGCTACTGCCCATGGACTTTCAAATCCAATCCAGACGCCTGTATCTTTATTATAATACCAAGATGTTTTAGTTTCTTGAGAAGTGTAAATATATGTTTCATCACTTAAATTTGTCCAATACTCTTTTCTTAGGTTTTTGTAGGTCATTGTGGAAGCGGCTTGAGCAACGCTAACTCCTAAGCCATCACCTGTGCTAGATACATTAAGATATCTTTTACCATAAAAAGCTGAACCAATAGTTAATTTATTTCTTGGAAAACCAGTTGCAATAAAATTATTTAATCCTCTTTGGGCAGACCATGCTGCTCCAGGTCCTGGTAATAAAGCAGAACAGTGTGATGTTGTAGTAGAAGATCCACCATCATAAGTCATAATATGAATATAATCAAATTCATTTTGCAATCTATCTAAAGAATAATTATTTGGATAACTCATTGCACAAGCAGCAGTTAATAATAAATCTTTTCTTGGGGAATCATCCATTGCTGCCCTTAATTCCTTTACAAACAAATAGAAATTTTGAATATCATTAGGACTCGAAGGATTACTTGAGAATGAAAATCCTGGTCCTTCCCAGTCTAAATCAATACCATCAAAATCATATTCAATTACTGCTTGAACCATTTGGTTTACAATTGTAGTTCTACCTTCTGCCGTTGAAACAGCAGCACTAAATCCAGGAATAAGTGGTGGCCCATTTTTACCACCATCTTGAACTGACATCACTACTCTTTTGCCAACTTCTCTTAAAGGCATAATTGTAGGTAGTAGTGCTTCGATTGTGGAAACAGTGAACATACCATTTGTTACATAAGCAAAGCATAAATTAAAGACATCAATTTTCGCAACATCTTCTTGCCTAATTCCTTCATATCCCCAAGTAGGAACATAAGCAAAAATTAATGGTCTTTGAGGTAATGGTCTTAAATCAAATCCTTTTGGAATAGTAATAGCTTTTGTAAGTTCTTCACTACCTGAAGAAGAATTAATTGTTAATGTTAAATTCACAACAACATCATAAGTAATTTGTGTTACTTGAGCTGTATATACACCATCAACAACTTTAGGATAAATAACCCCTTTATGATTAGAATGCCATATTATATAAACACTCTCTACATTTGTTCCATTAATTAATTCAAAACTTTCAGTAGTATTAGCAGGTATATGTTCCTCAAACCAAGTTTTTAATCTTGTAACTTCATTAACCTCTGCTTCTCTTTCTCTTCTTTCTCTATCAAGTCTCATAGCTTCTTGCTCCTCAAATGACATTTCTACCCATTCCTCAAATGGTACATCTTCTTCTCTTCTTGGATATAAAGTAAATTCATATGTTTTAGTAATACCATTTATTGTAATAGTTACTTCTGCTTCACCATAATCCAAACACTCTACGTGTACTTTACGTAATCCATCTTGAGGATCAGTAAAAATAAAACTTCTTAATTTTGTAGTATCGCTAACTCTTAAACTATAAGTTTCAATTTTCGCATCTGCTGGCTCTAAAACAATTAAACCATTGGTTTTATTTTCTGGAGGAGTCATCTTTCTTAAGCTTAAAGTTGGAAACTCTACATTAATATCAATAGTCTCTATTTGAGAAATCTCTTCATAAACTAAATAGATTACTAAATTACTAGTAACATTACTAGCAAAATCAAATAATGTAACTCCTTCTTTATCTAAATAAAAACCTTTAAAATTGTATCCGTCTTTATTTGCTACAGTAGGAGCAGTAATTTTGTCATTCTCTTTTACTTCAAGAGCTAAAATTTCTGTCTCATCTACTTCTCTAAATGAAACATTATAATTTACCTCTATAATCTCATCTTCTAAATACTCAATTTTTAAAAGATCCCCTTCTTTAAGCATAAAACTAAAATCAGTTTTCTCCTCACCATTTAAGGTTATTAGAAAATAATTCTTTTCTGATAATGCTAAATTGTTAATCTTTTGAATACCTTCACTATAAACTAAATTATATTTAGATTTTAAAATCTCTAATAAATTATCTCCTTCTTTATAAGTAATAGTTTCTTTTACTATTAATGATTTTTCATCATAAAGTTCAAAGGTAAATGTAAATTCCTGATCTTCCGGCTTCTTTTCGCAAGAACATCCTACAAGAAGAAACGGGATAAGTAATAAAAATAATAATATCGTCTTTTTCATAAGTCTCCTTATCTAGTCCGCTAATATCTAAAATTATAATATAAAGCAGACATTAATTCATTTTGATAATCTGTATTATAATCCCAAAACATGATTCCACCTAAATTTTGATTTTTAGCCCATTTAGCTTTCTCAGCTACTGCCCATGGACTTTCAAAAGTAATCCAAGAACTACCATCATAATACCAAGTTGCCTTAGTCACTTCTGATTTGTGAATATATGTTTCATCATTTAAGTCAGTCCAATATTCTTGTCTAATTTTATCGTAATTAATCGTTTTACACGCTTCACTTACGGTTTGACTTAATCCATCTCCAATGCCATTAGGAAGATTATATATTTTACCATAGAAAGCTGCACCAACTGTTAGTTTTTCTCTTGGCATATATCTTAAATATTCATTCAATCCTTTTTCCGTAGAGAAATAAGTAGAACCAGGACCTTCTAATAAAGCTGAGTTGTGCGTTGTCGTTGTAGAGATAACAAAATCATAAGTCATAATATGAATATAATCAAAATCATCTTTTAGTTTATCTAAAGAATATTGATCTGCTTTAGGCGCAGCACAAGCAGCAGTTAATAATAAATCTGCTCTAGGTGATGCATCCATCGCTGCTTTTAATTCCTTCACAAACAAGTAGAAATTAATAACATCATCTGGATGACACGGATTACTAGAATATGAAAATCCGGGTCCTTCCCAGTCTAAATCTACACCATCTAAATCATACTTAATAACTGTTTCCATTATTTGATTAACAGTTCTTGTTCTTTTCTCAGCTGTTGAAACAGCATCACTAAATCCTAGTATTTCTACTCCATCATCAGTAGCTGATGCTAATTTACCGCCATCATGAACAGAAAGAACTACTCGTTTACCCATTCTTCTTAAAGGCATAATGTGCGGCATTAAAAACTCAATATGAGATACATCAAACTCGCCATTCTTCACATAACCAAAACATAAATGGAAAACATCGATTCTTGAAATATCTTCAGGTGAAATTCCTGTAAAATTCCAAATTGGTACATAAGCAAAAACTAATGGATGATCTGGAAGCGGAATTAAATTAAATCCTGGAACAGCAATTTCTTTCGTAATTGTTTCACTACTACTAGCTGTACTAACCGTTAATGATAATGTAGCATTAGTATCATAACTAATTTGCGTTATTTGACCTACATAAACATTATCTACATATGTTAAGTAAAGAACATTTTTATTATCAGAATGCCAATTCACATAAACACCTGATACATCTGATCTTTCAATCAAATCAAAATTACCAACAGTACTATCAGGAATATTTTCAGTAAACCAAGTTTTAATTCTTTCAACTTCATTATCAATAACTTCGGCTTCTCTTCTTTCTCTGTCAAGTCTCATTGCTTCTTGTTCTTCGAAAGACATTTCAAACCATTCATTATCTGGCACATCTTCTTCTCTTCTTGGATATAAAGTAAATTCATATTCTTGAATTTTACCATTTAAATTTACTATAACTTTCGCTGTACCAAAATCTAAACATTTTGCTTTTACTTTATAAACATTGTCTACTTGATCTAAATAAAGCGTACAACTCAATTTAGTATCATCACTACTAGTAACAGACATCGTTTTAATACTAGCACTACTAGGTTCATAAGTAACGATACCTATAGTTTCATCTTCACCCGCAGTCTTCTTTCGTAATGCTTGTGTAGGAAACTCTATTGTATAACTAACTTCACTTACTATCTCTTCATAAATAAAGTAAATTACTGTATCACGAGTAAGATAAGAATTAAAATCAAATTCTAAAGTCGCTTCTTTATCTAAATAATAACCTTTAAAAGTATATCCTTCTTTTTCAGGTGGAGCTGGCTTTGAAACTAGTGAATTGTTAGGCCAAACATAAGAACTAATTAAAGTATCATCAACTTCCTTAAAAGTAACTTCATATTCTTTGAATGATGATTCTTTATGATACTGAATTTTCAATATATACTGATCTTTCATCTCAAAAACAAAACTAGTTTGTTCTACATCATTTAGGGTTATTGTGAAATAACCGGTTTCTGCTAACTCAATGTTTTTAATTTGTAGGATTTTTCCTTGTTCTTGATTATAAACTAAACCATATTTATTTTTCAATATTTCAAGTAAATTTTCGCCTTCATTAAATGCAACTTTCTCATTAATTATTTGTTCTTGTTCGTTAAGAATAATTAATGTAAAAGAGTGTTCTTTTGACTTGTCACAAAAACATCCAGTTAAAATAAATGGAATTAGCAATAAAAATAGTAAAATTGTTTTTTTCATAAATTACCCTATCGAATCTGTCATTTCTAGTTTAATTAGTTGATTTAATTCAACTGCATATTCCATTGGTAGTTCTTTAGAGAATGGTTCAATAAAACCCATTACTATCATCTCCATAGCTTCCTCTTCTGGAATTCCTCTACTCATTAAATAAAACAATTGCTCATCACTAATTTTAGAAACAGTGGCTTCATGTTCTATTCTTGATTTTTGATTACATGCAATATTAAATGGAATCGTATCACTGATAGATTGATCATCTAAAATGATTGTATCGCATTCAATAAAACTACGAGCATTTAAAGCTTTTGGATCGTGGTAAACTGTGCCACGATAATTTACTTGCCCACCACCACGACATAGTGATTTACTAATAATCGTGCTTGATGTATTAGGCGCTAAATGAATCATCTTCGCCCCTGCATCTTGATATTGACCTTTGTTTGCAAAGGCTATTGAAATACAACTACCTTTCGCATTTTCTCCTTTTAAAATACAAGCAGGATACTTCATATTTAATCCTGAACCTATATTACCATCAATCCAGTCCATATGGCCATTAGCTTCAACTTGAGCTCTTTTAGTAACTAAATTAAGAATGTTTGTAGACCAATTTTGAATAGTCGTATAACGGCAATATCCATTCTCCTTTACAACAATCTCTACAACAGCTGCATGCAAAGAATCACTTGAATAAATAGGTGCTGTACAACCCTCTACATAATGAAGACTAGCACCTTCATCAACCACTATTAATGTTCTTTCAAATTGTCCCATTCTTTCAGTATTAATTCTAAAATAAGATTGTAATGGTTTATCTATTTTAACTCCTTTAGGAACATAAATAAATGTTCCCCCACTCCAAACAGCAGAGTTTAAAGCTGCAAATTTATTGTCATTATAAGGAACTACAGTTCCTAAATATTGCTTTACAAGATTAGGATATTTCCTAACAGCTGTATCTGTATCTGTAAAGATAACACCTAGTTCTTCTAACTCTTTTAACTGATTATGATAAACAGCCTCAGATTCAAACTGCGTTGTAACTCCTGCTAAGTACTCTCTTTCTGCTTCAGGAATTCCTAACTTCTCAAAAGTGTCTTTAATTTCATCGGGAACATCATCCCAACTTTTTTCTACTTGATCAGTAGCTTTTATATAATAAATATAATCATCAAAATCAATGAATTCTAAATTTGGGCCAAAAGAAGGATATTTGTGAACTAAAAACTCTTCGTAAGATTTCATCCTAAAATCTCTTATCCATTTTGGTTCATTTTTTTCTTTAGATATTGTTTCAATTACTTCTCTATTTAAGCCTTTTTTAGTTTTAAAAACAGCATCAGTTTCTGTCTTAAAACCATATTTATAATCCCCTACAATATCATATTTCTCTTTCTTCATCTAAGTCTCCTTCTAAGACCATCTCTAATGCTTTCCAAGAAATTGTTGCACAACGAATTCTGGCAGGAAACGAAGCAACACCAGATAAACTATTAGCATCGCCTAAACTTTCATAATCTCCATCTTTTCCTTGAACTAAATTATAAAATTTGTTTATTTCTTTTCTTGCAAACTCAACGGTCTTGCCTTCCATTAATAAACAAAGCATTGAAGCTGATGCACAACAAATAGAACAACCAGTTCCATTATGATTGATTGTTTCAATAACTCCATTATTAACTTTAGCTTCGATAGTAATATCATCCCCACAAGCTGGATTTTTTAAATGAACTTTTGGATATCCTTTTAATCCTTTATTATAAGGATTACGATAATGATCCATGATTACAGTTTGATACAAATTACGTAATTTATCCATTTTATTCTCCTTGGTAAAAAAAGTTTATAGCTTTCTTTAGTGCTTCAATTAACTTATCGATATCTTCTTTATCATTATAGATAAAAAATGATACTCTTAAAGATGCCACAATTTCTAATTTTTTTGCTATTAATTGTGCACAATGATGTCCAGCTCTCACATAAACATTATCTGAATCTAAAATAGTTGCTACATCATGAGGATGAACTCCATCTAAATTAAAAGCAATAATTCCTAAATCAGGATTAGAATTATAAATAGTTAGATGCTTTAAAACTTTCATTTTTTCTAAAGCATACTTAGTTAATTCTTGTTCATGTTTTTTAATATTATCTAATCCTATATCTTTTAAATAATCTAAAGCATAACCCAGACCAATAATTTCGGCTATCGCAGGTGTTCCTACCTCAAAACGATAAGGCATTTCACGATAACTAGAATCATATAACTCTACATTATCAATCATATCTCCACCATAAAATAAAGGTTTTAACTTTTTGAAGATATCTTTTTTCCCATACAAAACACCAAGACCAGTTGGCCCTAAAGCTTTATGAGCAGAAAATGCAAGAAAGTCACAATCCATTTTCTTTACATCAATCGGCAAATGAGCGATACCTTGAGCAGCATCAACTACTACTAAAGAGTTATATTTTCTTGCCTCTTTAATTAATTCTTCGATTGGCGTAATATAACCAAAAACATTAGAAACTAAAGTTAAAGCAATAACTTTAGTTTTTTCATTTAAAACTGACTTTAAAGCATCAATAGTAATTCTACCTTTTGAATCAAGTTTTAGATATCTTAAGACCGCTTTTTTCCTTAACGCTAACTGTTGCCATGGCAAAACAGAAGAGTGATGTTCTAACTCAGAAGTAATAATTTCATCCCCTTCTTTTATATTAGTCTCGCCCCAACTTAAAGCTACAAAATTTAAAGCTTCAGATGCATTTTTAAAATACACTATTTCTTCAAAACTAGCGTTAATAAAATCTGCAACTTTTTGTCTTCCCTCTTCATAGGCTTTAGTTGCTAGATAAGATAGTTTATATACCCCACGGTGGATATTAACTCCAAAGTGAGTATAGTATTCATTCATCTTATCTAAAACTTTTTTAGGTTTTAAGACAGTAGCTGCGTTATCTAAATAAACCATATCTTTATTGTTTTGGTAAATTGGAAAATCTTTCCTTGTTTTCTTTGCGTCTAACACTTATAACCTCTTCTCTATTTCTTGTTTTAAATCCTTATCCTCAATTTTATCTAAAATAGTTCGATAATATCCTTCAATAATTATTCTTTCAGCTTCTTCCTTAGGGATTCCTCTGCTCATTAAGTAAAACAAATCACTATCGGCTAATGCTCCAATTGATGCACCATGGTTTGCAATAACATCATGATGATTAATTTCTAAAATTGGATTAGCTTCAATTGAAGAATATAAATCTAACATTATTCCCTTAGTTGATTGATTGATTGCAGCTTTCTTGCAATCAAAATCAATAAACCCTGTATTATTGATAACTAGTTTAGAATCGTTGTCTGTAACAGCGTAGTTTCTTAAATTTGATTCTGTATAAGGAGACAAGTGATTGATTCTAAAATCATAAACTTGTTTCATATTTTCTTTATTGATAATAATATTATCAAGTTCAATATTGCTTTCTTCTTTTAAATTTGCTTCTAAATTAAAACTATCACATTTTGAATTAAAACAACTTAAAGCTTTAATATTGCTTTTACTAGCATCAAAAATTTGTTTAACTCGACTTGCACCATCTAAACAAACATTAACTAACTTTACTTCGTTATTTTTAAATTTTAATTTTAAATTAAAATTATTTGCTTCTTTAAAAATAAGGTGAAGTGTTACATTAATGTTTTCCTTTACATCAATAGTTACATTTTTTGTTTGGCTTTGAAAAACAAAATCATAAACTCCCGAACTATCAATTGTTTTTTTATGTTCTAAAACTCTCATTTCTTCGGCCTTGCAGCTGATTCTTTAACTGCACAACTTTCAAGTGAAATTGGTGCTTCTTCCTCTTCAAAAATTCCAAGTTCTGTTTTAACCCAATCATAACCTTCTTTATTAATTTTCTTAATTAACTCTATTCCACCAGACTTAACGATTCTTCCTCCAACTAAAACATGGGCTTGATCAATATCTAAATAGTCTAATAGTCTTTCATAGTGAGTAATAAGCATCGCACCAAATTCAGGACTTTTCATCTTATTAATTGCCTCACCCACAACCTTTAAACCATCTACGTCTAATCCAGAGTCTATTTCATCAAGTAAAGCAATATTAGGTTTTAATAATTTCATTTGCAAAATCTCATTACGTTTTTTCTCACCACCAGAAAATCCTTCGTTTAGATATCTTTCTGGTAGATCTTTGTTCATTTGCAACTCTTCAACGGTTTGATCTAACTCTTTAATAAACTTATATAGTGATAATCTTTTACCTTCTTCAAGTCTTGCTTCTAAAGCTTTTTTAATAAACTCTGCGTTAGTAAGGCCACCTACTTCACTAGGATATTGCATTCCAAAAAACAAGCCTTTTCTTGCTCTTTCGTCAACACTCATTTTTAAAACATCTTCACCATTTAAAGTTATCGACCCTTTTGTAACTTTATAATTAAAGTGTCCCATAATAGCAGCAGCTAGCGTTGACTTTCCTGCTCCATTAGGACCCATAATTGCATGAAATTCTCCTGACTTTAAACTTAAGTTAATTCCTTTTAAAATCTCTTTATTTTCTACACTTACATGTAAATCTTTAATCTCTAATACTTTCATCGATATACCCCTTGATATTGATAATTCTTTTCTTCTAGTGACGCATTAAATTCAAACTTGTTTTCTAATCCACTAGAAACATAGACTTTATAGTTTTTTCCTTCTTTCAAAACAAACACAGCTTCGGTGTTGTCTGTTGTTTCAATAAATTCCATACCCTTTTCTAAACCTAAAGCAAAAACAGTTGTACTATAAGCATCTCCTAAAATTGAAAGGTCAGTAATAATTGATACTGATACTAAACCATTAGCTATAGGATAACCTGTTCTTGGGTCTAAAATGTGATGATAATGATTACCGTCTTCATCGATAATATATTTTTCATAGTCACCACTTGTAACTACTGTTTTATCTTTATTGTCTAGGACTTTACCTAATTTATTTAAATCACCCGCCAAATAATTTTTGCTAGGAGTTCTTACATATAAAGGCCAATCAATATCTTCGCCTTTAGTATTCACATAATTTCCTAAAAGTAAAATATTAGCTCCAACATCAATAATAGCTCTATCAATGTTTTGACTAACTAAATATTCTTTAATTTTATCAGCTGCATATCCCTTCACAATCGAACCTAAATCTAAAGCCATTCCTACTTCTGTTAAGAAAACTTTGTTGTTTGTTTTATCTAAAACAACTTTTTCGTAATTAACTAAAGGAAGCAAACTTTCAAGTTCTTCTCTTGTTGGAAGGTATTCAACAGGAACAGGACCTTCATAAGTTGTAAAGATTAACTCAGGAAAATCCCAAGCTTGCCATACAGGGGCAATTGTTGGGTCAAATAAAGCAACACCATCAACTTTTGACATACTAGCTACTTCTAGTGCTTTTTCTAATACATAAATAAATTCACCAGATACTGAAACAGGTTCAATTCCAGCTTTTTCGTTTACTTTCATTAAAGTTGATTTTTCTCCACCGATTCTTTCAACTGCATTAAATTCTAAATCAAGTTCTTCTAGAATAGCTCTCATCTCTTCTCCTAGTCTTTGTCTTTCTTCTTCACTCAAATCTTGACTTACAATTTGAACTTTACTTACAGTTTGAAATGAATTTCCTAAGTCAATTGTATAAACATAATATTGCTTTTCTTCTTGTTCTTTTGTTGATTTAAAATACCATAAACTTAAAGCAAATGTTGTGATAACTATTACACTAACAACTATTATTCCAATTAAGTTTTTTAAATCTAGTCTTTTTTTAGTTTCCATAATTACTCCATTATAATATTTATTATAGCATTTAATGCGAAAAATGCAAATTATATAGTAAAAAAAGCACGATAACACTAATTGTCATCATGCTTTTATTTTATTTTCTAATTGTTTCCATCCTTAAACTAACTAATTTTTTCAACTCTTCATTATTAAATTCCTCTAAAGGAACAAGTAATTTTTCAAGCTGTAAATTAGCATAAGCATAGGCATCTACTTCAATTGCGAGAATAGCATCTAAAGAAAATTCACCATCTTCTTTTTTCTTTAATTCCTCTTTCCAAAGTTCATATTCTTCTTCACTTATTTCTAAACCTTCTTTGTTTTCATCGCCAAGCAAAATTTGTTTGAATTGCCATAAGTGCCTCATTTCATGAAAAACTACTCCTGCCATCTCTATATGGTTTGCTTCTTTAAGCCACTTTTGATTGAAGTTAAGAACTTTATGAGGAAATTGAGTATAAGCTCTAATTTCGTCCGGCATTTTAGAAACGTTTATTTCTGGCAAACTTAAATCTAAGTCATTTGCAGCTGCGATGATTAAAGCGGGTATCAACTCTCTATCCATTTTCCTCGCCTCTTACTTCATATTGCAATTGATATAGTTTATAATAATGTCCTTTTTGTTTTAGTAATTCTTGATGATTACCTTGTTCGATTAATCTACCCTTACTAATAACCATAATCTTATCTGCGTGTTGAATTGTAGATAATCTATGAGCTACAATTAACATTGTACCAATACTCATCATTTTCTCTAAAGAGTTTTGGATTAGAAGTTCAGTTTCTGTATCTATATTAGCTGTTGCTTCGTCCAAAATTAAAATCTTTGGATCATGAGCTATAGTTCTTGCAAATGATAGTAATTGTCTTTGTCCTGAAGAAAAGTTATTTCCGTGTTCTCTAACTTCCTCATCATATTTGTTTGGAAGCTTTTGAATAAATTGATCAGCATTTACATAAACACTAGCTTCATGTACTTTTTCATCACTAATTGAATCATCTCTTAAATTAATGTTGGTTTTAACTGTTCCACTAAATAAGAATACATCTTGCATCATTTGGCCAATACTTTTTCTTAAACTATTTAGTTCAATCTGTCTAATATCAATACCATCAATTAAAATTTCACCTTTTTGAATATCATAGTTTCTTGTAATCAAAGCTAAAATTGTTGTTTTCCCTGATCCAGTTGCCCCTACAAAAGCAACAGTTTCTTTTGGATTAATATGGAAACTTACATCTTGTAAGATCCAATCAGATGTTGGGTATTTAAACCAAACATTTCTAAACTCAATTTCACCTTTAATTTCTTCTAAAACTACTGGATGCGGCACTTCTTCAATTTCTGACTTTTTGCCCATTGCTTCAAAAATTCTCTCACTTGAAGCAAACGCAGATTGTAAGATATTATATTGCTCTGCAAGTTCTTGTAATGGTCCAAACATCTTATTCGCTAATTGAATAAATGTAAATAAAGCACCTACAGTAAACCCACCAGCAAAACTAATAACATCTAATCCACCAACCCAAATAATTAAACAAGTTGTTAGCATCGTAATTACATAAATTGATGGCCTGTATAATGCAAAACCATAAATTAATTTTAAGTGCGCTTTCTTTAAGAAGATATTTTTATCTTCAAATTGAGCCATTTGCCTATCTTCTTGATTAAAGCTTTGTGTAATTTTCATTCCACTAACATTTTCATTTACAAATGAGTTAATTTCACTTACTCCAGATCTTACTTGGCGATAAATCTTACGAGAGAAATTACGGAACAATAATGATAAAACAAAAACAATTGGAATACAAATCATTGTATATAAAGCTAATCGCCAATTCATAACAAGCATAAAAACTAATACACCAACGATTGTAAGTACATTTTTCAAAAGGTTAGTAATTACTGACGTATACATTTCACTTAAAGTATTTACATCAGTTGTAACTCTTGTAGCTAATTTACCAGCTGGAGTCTCCTTAAGCATACTTGTAGAGTAATGTTCAATTGCGTTAAATACATCTCCTCTTACATTATAAATAACGCCCTGTCCTATTTTTTGCAGCATGATTGCAGAGAAATATTCTAAAATAGAAGTTGCAATAATAATTCCTAAAAATATTAAAATAATTCTCGCAAAACTAGCCATCTCAACTGGCGTTTCACCATTTAAACGGTCAATTACATCTCCTATTAAATAATCGGTTAATAGTGATGCACCAATAGCAAGTACCATTACTAAAAAGATAATTATGTAATGGAAAATATATTTTTTACCATAAGCTAGCAGTTTACTAAAAAGCCTTGCATCGCTTATTTTCTTTACACCTTTAGGCATTATTGTCCACCCCCTTCAATTTCTTCTTCAAGAGATTGTAATCTCACTAGATTACTATAAAGAGGATTATCTAGTAACTCTTCATGAGTTCCAAAACCAATAACTTTACCTTCGTCTATTAGTAAGATACGATCAAGTTTTCTTACTGTAGATACACGGTGTGCTATTAAAATCGTTGTTTTTCCTTTTCTTGTTGTTTTTAAGTTTCTAATAATTTTATCTTCAGTATCAGTATCTACAGCTGAAACAGAATCGTCTAAAATCAAAATTGGTGCTTCTTTAATTAAAGCTCTAGCAATCGACACTCTTTGCTTTTGACCACCAGAGATTGTTGAACCACGCTCACCTATCATTGTTTCATACCCATTTTGGAACTCTTCAATATTACTATCTAAGTCTGCTAGTTTAGCAACTTCCATAACTTCATGATTAGTAACTTCTCTTTTTGTTCCAAAAGCAATATTTTCATAAACAGTATCATAAAACAAGAAATTATCTTGTGGTACAATAGCAGTATTGTCCCTTAAAACTTTTAATGGAATTTTATTGATATCTATGCCATCATATTTAATCATTCCGTCTTCTACATTATATATTCTCATTAATGTATCAATTAAAGTAGTTTTACCAGATCCAGTTTTACCTAAGATTCCAACACTTTCGCCAGCCTTAATTTTAAAACTAACATCTTCAATAACATTTTCTTCTAAACCAGGATATTTAAACGATAAATTAGTAACTTCAATTTCTCCCGATAATTTCTCTACTTCAACAACATCTTCTCTATCTACAATGTCAGGTTTATAATCTAATAAACCATTTACTCTTTGCAAACTTGCTTTAGCTTGAGCATGCATATTAATAAACATTGACATACCCATAATCGGCCAAATTAAATGTCCAAATAAAGAAATAAAAGTAATTAATTGTCCAGTAGTTAAAGTCTTTTGATCAAATACTAAATATGCCCCATAAGCAAAAACACCAATAAGAATAAAGTTAATAAATAAATTAATAATAATTCTAATAGAAGCTGATGCTTTAGCAAAACTCATATTTTTATCATAATTGTCCTTATTCTTTTTTGCAAAATGAATAATTTCATTTTGTTCCTTTACAAAAGCTTTAATAACTCCTAAACCAGTAATATTTTCAACTGTAAAATCAGATAAATCAGCAAAAGCTGCTTGTCTAGCTGCTGCTCTTTTTTGCATGACTCTCCCAATTAAAATTCCAAATCCACCCATTACAATTAAAGGTAGAACTACAAATAAAGCCATTTGATAATTAAGCATAAACATCTTAACAGCAGTTAAAACTCCTAAAAAGATAGTATCAAAAAACATTAAGGTTCCCATGCTGATTGACTGTTTGATAATATCTAAGTCATTCGTATAAATTGCCATAATATCACCAGTCTTATGTTTACTATAATAGTCTTGAGATAAAGTCATACTATGAGCAAACATCTTACTTCTCAAATCAGCTTCAATTCTAGGACCATTAGCGCTTAAAGTTACTCGCCATAAGAATCTAGTAATAAAGATTAACCCAACTATCCCCAAAATCTCTAAAATCTTTTGCGCTAGGTCTTCTTTACCCATAGCGATAATTCCCGTGTCTGGATCTCTAGCTAAACCATCAGTAATGATTCCTAAAAATTCTGGTATTTTAAGCTGCAAGTAATCAACAGCAAGTAATGACAATATTCCGATAATGAATAGCCATAAATATTTTATATAATACTTGTTGATATGTCTTCCAAATATCATAAATTTTCCTCCGAATATTAAATAAGTATATCACGTATTGTCTACTTTTGCAATACAAACGAAAACTATTTTTTCCTTCTAATATGTTTTCATTTCTATTAAAAATATCTGCTACTTAGAGTAGCAGATGTTTTTATTCTTCTAACAATGTTATATCTACACTTAATAGTGTATTACCATCAAATAAACAATGATAGCGATAAAGCTCTTTTTTATATAAAGCATATGGCAAAATATATTTCAAGTTATGACTGACTCCTAAATTGTTATGATCAATAACCCAATTTATCTCTTTTAAATCTAAAATGCCTTCGCTAGTTTTAATCGGAAACTTTAAATTTAATTTATTTAACTTACAAACAAATATATAAAGTCCATAAATTGTTTGATTATTATCAACAGACCAAGTTAAGATTCCTTTGTATTCTAGATCATAGTCTTCTTTCTTGATTTTTGTTTCCTCTTCAATTTCCCTAATAACACTAACTGTTTTATCTTCGCCTTTTTCTAACTTACCACCAACACCATTCCAACACCCCATCCAAGGTTTTTTGTTTCTGTTAATCATAATCACTTTATCATCAATTACTAAAAAGGCTAATGTTGATTTATACATAATATCTCCTTGAAAATAAAGGGAAGATTACTCTTCCCTTTTTAATTTTATTTTGAATAATCCATTGCTTCAAATCTTTGATATGTACGATATCTTCTTTGAGACTCAGCTAAGTTAAGCTTCAATAAGAAATCAGCTTGTTCTGGATTACTTCCACGTAATTGACGATATCTATTTTCAGTCAATAAGTGAGCTTCATATTTATCCCATTCAGGTTCTTTAGAGTCAATCTTGAATGGATTTTGTCCTTCAGCTTCTAATCTTGATCATATCTAAATAATGTCCAATAACCAGCTTCTACAGCAAGTTTAGCTTGAACTTGTGACTTAGACATACCACCTCTAATACCATGTGCAATACATGGTGAATATGCAATAATAATCGAAGGCCCTTTATAACTTTCAGCTTCTCTAAATGCTCTTACCATTTGTGCTTGGTTTGCGCCGTGAGCAATTGATGCTACGTAAACATGACCATAACTCATAGCAATTGCAGCTAGGTCCTTCTTCTTACCAGTTTTTCCACCAGCAGTAAACTTAGCAATTGAACCAGTTTGACTTGCTTTAGAAGATTGTCCTCCAGTATTTGAATATACTTCAGTATCTAATACTAAGATATTAACATCTTCATGGTTAGCAATAACGTGGTCTAAACCACCAAAGCCGATATCATATGCCCAACCATCACCACCAATAATCCATTGACTACGTTTGATTAGATGTTCATGCATACCTAATACTGCTTTAGCTTCTTTAGATTTATCTTTTTCAAGTTCTTTCATTAATTCTGGATATAATTCTTTTGTCTTATCTCCATCATCTTTATTTTCAAGCCATGCTTTTGCTAGTTCTACAAGTTTATCGTTTTTGCCTGCTTCAATCAAAGCATTAAATTCTTTTGCAATCTTATCTCTAATAACTCCATGAGCAATTACCATACCATAACCAAACTCAGCGTTATCTTCAAATAATGAGTTAGCCCATGCAGGTCCAAATCCTTCTTTGTTGCAAGTATAAGGAGTTGTTGGATATGATCCACCATAAATTGATGAGCATCCTGTTGCGTTTGCAATTACCATTCTATCACCAAATAATTGTGTTGCAAGTTTTACATAAGGCGTTTCACCACAACCAGCACATGCACCACTATATTCAAATAGTGGAACTGCAAATTGTGAGTTCTTTGCATTTGCTTTAACATCCATTAAATGAGCTTTGTTTGAAACTTCATGTAAGAAGAATTCAGCTTTTTCTTGCATTTTGTTTTCAATTTCGCCTTCAATTTCTTTAAATGTTAGAGCCTTTTCACCACGTCTTCCTGGACATTGTTCAATACATACACCACAACCTGTACAGTCTGCAATTGAAATTGAAATTGCATATTGTAATCCTTCTAATCCTCTACCAATAGCAGGAAGCGTTACAACTCCTTCGGGAGCATTCTTTAACTCTTCTTCAGTAGCTAAGAATGGTCTAATAACTGCATGTGGACATACAAATGCACATTGGTTACATTGGATACAATTTTCTGGTAACCAATGAGCTACTTGAGCTGCTACATATCTTTTTTCATATGCTGCAGTTCCAGGAGCCATAGTTCCATCTGCATATTTTTCAAAAGCAGAAACTGGAAGTTTTTCTCCTCTTAAAGCATTAATTTCATCAGCAATTCTTGCTACGAAATCAGGTTTCTTAACTAACTTTTTCTTTTGATCTTTTAGATCTTTCCAAGCAGCTGGAACAGCAACCTTCTTAAGTCCTTTAGCACCTAAATCAATTGCCTTATGGTTCATATCTACAACTGCTTGTCCTTTACTAATATATGAATCATGAGCAGCTTGTTTCATTAAACCTTTTGCTTTTTCATAATCCATAATTTGCGGACTTAATTTAAAGAATGCAGATTGTAAAATAGTGTTTGTACGATGACCTAAACCAATCTTTTGTGCAGCGTGAATAGCATCAATAATATAGAATTTAATCTTCTTTTCTGCCAAAGCGCGTTTAAATTTATTAGGTAAGAAATCTTCTAATTCTTCTTTACTACGTGTTGTATTAAGTAAGAAAGTTCCACCTTTCTTTAAGTTGTCCAAAATATCAAACTTTTGTACATATGTATCTAATGAACAAGAAATAAAGTCTGCTTCTGGAATTAAATAAGGTGATTGAATTGGATCTGGTGAGAAACGTAAATGGCTCCTTGTAACTCCGCCTGACTTTTTAGAGTCATAAGCAAAATATGCTTGTGCATAAAAGTCAGTATTTTCTCCAATTAACTTAATTGTATTTTTATTAGCACCTACAGTACCATCTCCACCAATACCGTAGAAAATAAGGTTAGTAGCGTTAGGTGAACCAACTCTAATTTCTTTTGTAACTGGTAATGATAAATGAGTAACATCATCTACAATACCAATAGTAAATTCTCTTTTAGCTTTTTCGCCTAATTTTAAGTTATCATAAACAGCAAAAATTTGTCCTGGAGTCGTATCTTTTGAAGATAATCCATAACGACCACCAATAATCATTGGAGCATTCTTTTTGCCATAATATACAGCCTTAACATCTAAAGTAAGTGGTTCATCGTGTGCACCTGGTTCTTTAGTACGATCTAAAACAGCAATTCTCTTTACTGATTTCGGCATAGCTTTGAAGAAATATTCTTCAGAGAAAGGACGATATAAGTAAACAGTTAATAATCCAACTTTTTTACCTTTAGAAGTTAAATAATCTACAACTTCCTTAACTGTTTGTGTTACAGAACCCATAGCTACAATTACATCTGTTGCCTCAGGGTGTCCATAGTAAACAAAAGGAGCATACTTTCTTTTAGTTTCTTTTGACACTTCTTCTAAATAATGGTTTACGATATCTGGTAAAGCATTATAATATTTATTTGATACTTCTCTAGTTTGGAAATATACGTCATCATTTTGAGCTGAACCGCGAGTAACTGGTTTATGAGGATTTAAAGCATTCTCTCTAAACTTCTTAACTGCGTCCATATCAATTTGACGTTTATAAAATTCATAATCCATAACTTCTACAGTTTGAATTTCGTGACTTGTTCTAAATCCATCAAAGAAGTGAACAAAAGGAATACTTCCCTTGATAGATGCTAAGTGAGCAACTCCACCTAAATCCATAACTTCTTGAACTGAACCAGTAGCAAGCATTGCAAAACCTGTTTGTCTTGCAGCCATAACGTCTTGGTGATCTCCAAAAATAGATAAAGCTTGTGCAGCAATTGCTCTAGCAGCTACATGAATAACTCCTGGCAATAATTCACCAGAAATCTTATACATATTTGGAATCTTTAACAATAAACCTTGGCTTGCAGTATAAGTAGTTGTTAGTGCACCAGTTTGAAGTGAACCATGAACTGCTGCAGCAGCACCAGCTTCAGATTGCATCTCAACAACTTTAACTACATTTCCAAATAAATTCTTTTTACCTTTATTAGCCCAATCATCTACATGCTCTGGCATAGGTGATGATGGAGTAATGGGGTAAATACCAGCTACTTCAGTAAATGCATATGATGTATATGCAGCTGCCTCATTACCATCCATAGCCTGTAAAACTTTTTTCTTTTCTGACATTTAATACCTCCTAATTAATATCTCAATCTACCTTTTATTATACCATAAATAACTATAATTGTTAAGAAAAAAGTTTAATTTACAAACAAATTAAACTTTCTTTTCTAATATATTAATCATTATAATATTTAGCCTGAGCTTTAAACATTTTCGCATAATGTCCATCTAATTTCATTAGTTCATAATGCGTTCCGGTTTCAATAATCTTACTACCCTCAAGAACAATAATCTTATCACAGAACAAACAACTAGATAATCTATGCGAAATATAAAGACAAGTCTTCTCCCCAACAATCTCATTAAAATCACTATAGATTTTATCTTCAGAAATTACATCTAAAGCACTTGTTGGTTCATCTAACACTACAAATGATGCATCTTTATATAATGTCCTTGCAAAAGCAAACTTTTGTAATTCTCCGCCACTAAACTCAACACCATTCGGATCAAACCAGCGATTAATATATGTATTTTCTTTATTAGGAAAAGATAGTACTTTATCTAATACCTGTGCTCTTTCTAAACAATCATATAACTTCTCGTGGTTTTCTTCATCAATCATAATATTGTCTTTAATTGTAAAAGAAATTACTTTAAAGTCTTGGAAGACAACAGCAAGCTGCTTCATATAACTATCATAATCATAATCTTTAATATTAATACCATTAATTAAAATCTCACCATCATCTACATCATAGAAACGACACATTAATTTAATAATCGTCGTCTTACCAGACCCATTAACGCCAACTAAAGACACTCTTTCTTTATCATTTATTTTAAACGATAAATCTTGTAAAACATAATCTTCAGTTCTTGGATATTTAAAACTAACATTTTTAAATTCTATCGTCTTAATACTTTCTAACTTTATAGTACCATTTTTGAAAATAGATTCCTTTTCCATAAAGTTAATGTAGTTTTCTTGATAAATACAATCACGGTCATAAGAAACCATCGTAAAGACCGCATCATATAGTTGATTACTTAAATTTCTAACTGCCGTATATAATGCTGTTAATGTAGCAATAGTTATTCCAAATTTAAAATATGAAAATACTAAAACCAAAACTACTAGCAATACCCCAACAAAATAATAATTCGTAAAATAACCTAAAGATGCTTTAGAATATTTTTTTGTGAGTTCAATATTTTTATCATTAACTTCTTTATTGATTCCATCGCTATATTTATCTAATAATGGCTCACTATTATAAGAGCGAAGAAGTTTGTGCATTCTAAAATTTAAAACACTAGAATTATAATACCACTGTTTTCTTGATGTTCTAACTATTGACTTATTATGCTCTTCGTAGATATCTTCTCTTTTTGTTTGAATGATATAACCAAAGGTTGCATAAAGAATAACAATCACAATAAAAATCAAAGTAATATACCAAGGAAGTCCACTAAAGATAATTACCCCGATAATACTAATCATTGTTAGAATGGACTCAATTATTGACCTCACCGTTCTAACAAAAGAATAAATACCACCACTATAAGCCCATAAACTTTGTCTTGCAAAAGCTATGTCATCTGCAAACTTTGGATCTTCAATATTGAAATAATCAATTGTAACAACTTTCTCATTAAACATTGCTTCAATTTTCTCATCAGCTTTAAAAGCATAGTAAGTATTAATCATATCTAAGATTTTCGTACTAACATAAGTAAAACCTAAAAGAAGACAATAGCTAATAGCAATGATAAACACAGCCATAAAATCCGGCTTAGGCTCTAACATTAAATTCTCAATAATTAGCTTTGGTAAATAAACAGTAGCAACACCAAACCCAGCTTTAATTAAAGCGCTAAGTAAGATGAAAACAATTGAAAAAGGATTAACCTTTAATAGAATTGGAAAGAAATATTTAATATTCCTTCTCATACGACGGAGTCTTTTCATAAAGCACCTCCCTCTTTATAATACTTAGCTTGAATATTAAATAGCTTCTTATACTCAGTATCTTTCTTCATTAACTCATTATGACTACCAGATTCAATTAAAACACCATCATCTAGTAACAATACTCTATCACAAATTTTTGTCACTGCTAGTCTATGAGAAATATAAATAGCTGTTGAATTACCAATAAACTCACTTAGATTATTATATAAATTATACTCCGCAAAAGCATCTAATGCAGCAGTAGGTTCATCTAAAATTACTAAAGGTGCAGCTTTATAAATTGCTCTAGCAATTGCTAATTTTTGTACTTCACCGCCTGAAAGTTCAATACCAGTATCTGTAAACTCACGCGAAAGAATTGCTTTTTCTTTTTCTGGTAAAGAGTCTACTTTACTTGTTAAGTCCATTATTTTAAGAGTTTGTTTTATCTTCTCTTCATCACTTTCCTCACGAGGACTCATTGAAATATTTTCTCCTAGTTCCATTCCAATTGTTACATTGTCTTGAAAAACAGGAGCAATTAATTCTTGAAAAGTTTTTCTAGAAAACTGGTTTATATTAACACCATTAATTAATATTTCTCCTTTAGTAGGTTTATAAAAACCACACAAGAGTTTTACTAAAGTCGTTTTACCTGCTCCATTTAAACCAACTAAAGCAATTTTTTCTCCTGCTTTAATTTTAAACGAAACATCATTTAAAGCATATCCTTCCTGATTTTCATAACTATAAAAGACATTTTTAAATTCTATTTCAACTTTATTTGAAGGATGGTCGCTAGTTTCTTTTTTCTCAAAAACATTCATTTCATAAAATTCGCGATAATCTTTAATAATATAACTACAACTCATAAAATCACCAGACGATAAAACCATAACATCCAATGACCAAGCAAATTCTCTAACTGCAGCTAACATATAAACAAATGTAGCTATTAACATTCCTTTTGTTAGAACAGCATAAATTAGAAAACCATAGATTGCTAAAAGATCAATTGCTTCTAAAATGTTAATAAAACTACCAACTGTTGTTTCTCTAATTAGATAAGGTTTTAAAATTCCAAAGAAATTTGTATAAGTTCTATCTCTTTCTTTATTTATAAATTTATCCATTTTGTAAATCCTTAAATCTTTACCAATACTTAAATTTCTAGAAATGTTATCTGTATAACTAATTCTTCTATTAATATTAGGAAGCTTGTCTCGATACTCTGTTTGCTCTTTTTTACGAGCATACTTATTTAAAAAGAACTTAATTATAGCTAACCCAAAAATTATCACACCTAACCAAAGATTAATATAAATAATAATTGTAGCCGCAATTGCCAAAGAAAATATCTTCCCAATAAACTCTGCTGTAGATCTAACAATAGTTAACATCCCACCATTTTGATAAAGAGCTCTTTTTGCTTTTTCGAATGCGTCTTGAGTTTCACTACTTTCAAATTTTTCATAATCTATTTTTAGACTATTGCGATAAAATTTCTTTTGTAAACTAACTATAACTTTCTCTTTTCTATAAGTATCAATATTTGACTCAACCAACATTTGAAGAACCCTAACTATAAAACAGATTAAAGTAACAAGCATGGCTTTTAAAATAACATCACGAGCATCTTTTCCCCGTTCAATCCCATCAACAATTACCGTTAAAATATACGGGAAAAGAAATACTTGGGGAATACGTAAAATTTCCAAAACAAACAACAATGGAACATACCACTTATCAACCTTGTTAATTTGTTTCATGGAAAAGATAATATTAGAAAAAATACCCTTATTTTTTAGTTTCTTTACTTTTTCTTTTTTAGCTTTTTTCATAACCACTCCTTGTAAACATGTTTTAGTCAAAACAAAGAAAAATAAAAAACTCCTATAATCAAGGAGTTAATTTAATCAATATATTTTAAATAGAAAGAAAAATTAATAAATATTTTCTCCTTTAAAGGTTATTAACTAGATAAACTCCTAACTACATTTTTATTCATATCTATCAACTCCTTTCTATTTTTTATTTAATTTTATTCTAACTACTAACATATTAACAACTTTATAAATATTTGTCAATAAGTAAAAGAAAAAGTTTGATTTTAAAATCAAACTTATTTTTCTAATATTTTTTTATAAACTACGCTCTTAGATATTCCTCTATCTTTCGCAACTTCTTTCATTGCATCTTTATCACTAAACCCTAAATCAATATAATAATTATAATGATTTAAGATATCTAATTCATTCAATTTCAAAGCTAAACTGTCAATTTTAGCTCCTTCTAAAATAATCGTAATCTCTCCTTTTAAATTTAAATCTTGCTTACTTAATTCATCTAATGTGCTTCTTATATACTCTTCATATTTCTTAGTAAGTTCTCTTGCAATAACTACTTTCCTATTTCCAAATACCTCTGCCATTAGCTTGATTGTCTCATCTAATCTTTTAGGAGATTCATAAAAGATTAATGTTTCTTTATTATCTACTAAAGCTTCTAATTCTTTTAACTTAGCGCTTTTTTTATGTTCTAAAAATCCATAAAATAGTGTTCTATTAATTGGCATCCCAGAACCAACTACAGCTGTAATATAAGCAGTTGGGCCAGGTAAAACTGTAACTTCGATATCTTCTTTTATTGCTTTTGAAATAATCAAATATCCTGGATCACTAATTCCCGGCATCCCAGCATCACTAACCATCGCAATGTTTAATCCTTGATTTAATTTAGTAATTATCTGTTCTGAAACATCGGCTTCATTAAACATATGATAACTATAAAGTTGAGTCTTAATATTATAGTGACTAAATAAAATTTTTGTAACTCTCGTATCTTCTGCATAAACTAAATCAACTTCATTTAAGATATCTAAAGCCCTTAAAGTAATGTCTTTAATATTACCAATAGGAGTTGGAACGATATATAATTTACCTTTCATTTATTCCTCCTTTTTAAAATTAAAGATTTTTAAAACTTCATCTGTATATTTACCATCTTCATTATGAACAACTAACGGTCTTTCAACAACAACATCATCTTTACGATTTTTCTTAGCTTCGAGTAAAAAGATTAAAGCATCAGATTCTATTTTAGGATAAATAAACTTTAGTCTTTTTACACCAAAATTATTCTCTTTTAATAAAAGTAAAACTTCAGATAATCTAAACGTGCGGTGAACTAAATAGAAACTACCACCATCAACTAATAGTTTTGTAGCTTCCTTTACAATATCTTCTAAGCAAACTAAAACCTCATGTCTTGCAATTGTAAGTTCTCTACTTTTATTTACATTACTTCCTTCCTTGTATTTAAAATAAGGAGGGTTAGAACAAACAATATTAAACTTATTAGCACCTATTGTTTTATAAACACCTTTTAGATTCTTGTTTACAGGAATGATTTGTTTTTCAAAACCATTGATTTCAATTGACTTAACGAAAAGCTCACAGATTTCTTCTTGAATCTCAACGCCATAAATTTTAGATTTGGTTTTTAAAGTCAAAAATAAAGGAATAGGTCCATTACCTGTTCCTAAATCTACAATTATATCTTTTTCTTTTGGTTTAATAAAATCTGCTAGTAACATCGAATCTAAAGAAAACTTAAAGTTTTTATCTTTTTGATAGATTTTGATATTTTCATAACCTAACAGTTCATGAAGATAAAGTTTAGTCATCAATATCATCAGTTAGATCTTCTTCTCTAACTTCTTCAACTTTTCGTTTTAAACTTTTTACTAATGATGCGTTAAATGTTTCTAATTTATCTTCATCTTTCTTAACTGTAACTAGTTCTCTTAAATAGTCTACATCTACAACCATACAAGATTCACAAGTTGGCGTCTTTACAATATCACCAACTCCTGGAATTTTCTTTCTTTGTTCTTGATAGAATTCACTTTCAAAACCAATACAGCACATTAGTTTGCCACACACACCTGCAACTTTATTGGCACTTAAGTTCATTCCTTGATCTTTTGCCATCTTCATTGTAACTGGTGAAAACTCTCTAATATGACTTGTACAACAAGTCTCTCTACCACACACACCTAAACCACCAATAAACTTAGCTCCTTCTCTAATTGCAACTTGCCTTAGTTCAATTCTCAAACGAAAAGCAGATGCTAAGTCTTTTAATAATTCTCTAAAGTCAACACGATCTTCTGCAGTGTAATAAATAATAATTTTTTTATTATCTAAAGTATACTCAGCATCAAGTAACTTCATTGGCAGTTTGTTTTTGTCAATTAATTCCTGACAAATTTCTAATGCTTCTGGTTTTCTTGCTATATTCTTTTTATATTGTTCAACGTCTTTTTTTGTTGCTAGCCTTAAAACAGACTTTAAGTCTTTAACTTTGTTATTATCAACTTCCATTACTCCCTGTACAACTAAACCTATTTCTACTCCCCTTACCGTCTCCACAACAACATAATCACCCTCATTGATTGACAAATAATGGGGATTAAACCAATAGATCTTCCCTACAGGTTTAAAAGCTATCCCTACAACTTTAACCATTTATTTTCTCCATTTCTAAAAACAAATCAAAAAACATTAAATCTATATTAATATTAAAATTAAGTTTGTTTTTTGCTTCTAATAATAGCTCAATATTAGCTATTATCTTTTCATATTCCATTTCTATTTCTCCATCAATATTATTTAGTAAATCAAAATAAACGATATCTTCAATATTACCTAATTGATACATTAAGATATCATTGTAAAAATATACTAGCATATCTAAAAAATACTGATGGTATTTTCTATCTTCTAATTTAAAAAATTTCTTTCCTAACAAATTTATAGTAATTATAGGAGATTCGTTTCCTAAAAGTAAATTCTTAATAATTTTTTTAGCTAAATCATAAGTTTCTAAAAAATCAGGGTCATTAGCAATATCTAAACCCTTTTCTAAACTATTAGTTAACTTTACTACAATCTTTGCAATATTTTCAGGAACTTTTTCTTCTGTAAGTAAAGCTATAACATCTTTTTCTCTAGCTTTTTTAAAAGTAATAATTTGGCCTCTTGATTTAATAGTTTCTATTACGCTGCTTAAATTCTCTGTAATTAAAACACCATAATCAGTTGCACTTAATTCCTCTAAAAACTTCAATAAAGAATTTGAAGCTGATTTATTAGCTTTTTCTATTCCCTCAATAATAAAAACTCTTTTTCCTTCCTCTAAAGCTGTTAAAGAAAACTCGCGAATTAAAGCATCAACTTGTGGCTTAGTAATCATATTCTTCTCTGCTTTTAAATGGAAAACTGAAGGGTGGGTTCGATCTAAAATTCTCTTACAATGAGCACAATTAAAACAAGGTTTCTCCTGAGCCTGACAAAAAATCAAAGCTGATAAATAATACGCTGCTTCTAGTTTATGCGTTCCACTAGGTCCATCAAATAAATAAACATTAACTAGATGGTTTGTATCAACACTCTTATTTAAAAGTTTAGCAACTTGAGGTTGATTTTCTAAAAACTCGCTAAAATTCATCTATTTATCCTTTCCTTTATTTAAAGTCTCTAAAACAAGTTTATAACAACTTTTATAAACTTCTTCTAAAGTTTGATGACCATTTACAACTTTAATTCTTTCAGGATACATTTTTACTAATTCATGATATCCTTCATATACTTTATTATGAAAAGCCATTCTTTCTAAATCTAAACGATTCAAATCACTACTACGATTACTTTGAATTCTCTCAATTCCAACTTTTGGATCTAAATCAATAAAAATAGTTAAATTAGGAAAATAATCATCAATTGCATAACGATTTATTTCTAATACTTCCCTTATTCCTAAACCACGAGCATACCCTTGGTAAGCTAAGGATGAGTCTACATAACGATCACATAAAACAACGTAACCATCATCTAATTTAGGCTTTACAACTTCCATTAAATGTTGTCTTCTTGAAGCAGCATAAAGTAAAGCTTCTGCTTTATAGTCTAGTTCAGTGTTCTTTACATCTAAAATAACATCACGGATTTGTTCAGCGATCTTAGAACCTCCAGGTTCTCTTGTCTTATAAACTTTATATCCTAGTTTTATTAAATCTTGATAAATTAAATTAATAATAGAAGTCTTACCTGTACCTTCTCCACCTTCGAATGTAATAAACATAACTTGTTCTCCTTATTCTATTATATTATACCTTAAATGAACCAAAAAATAAACCTTTTTAAAAAAAGACTAAAATATTTATTTTAGTCTTTTAATATTCTACACTTACTAAATACAAACCTGAACCAGGTACTAATTTAGGTGTTAACTTTTGATCTTTGCTGTCTAGTATTTCTTTTAACTTATTTACTCCAAGTTTTCCTTTTAAAACTTCTAAAATCATACCAATTATTAACCTAATCATATTGTGTAAAAAGCCATCACCTTTAATCTCAAATACTAATAAATTATCAATATTTTTGATTGTAAAAGTATAGATAGTTCTTACTGTGTTTTCTTTCTCATTTCCTTTAGAGAAAGATTTAAAGTCTTTTGTTCCAATAAAGATTTTTGGTATTTCATCTAATTTACTTAAATCTAACTTTGGTCCTTTGTAATAATAACGATAATTTACTAATAAAGGATTAACTTCGTTTAAATCTAATAAATAACGATATGTTTTAGCTTTAGCATTAAATCTCGCATGAAAATTATCATCAACTTTCTCAACATTATTTACATAAATATCTTGAGGTAAAAAGCTATTCATTGCCTTTTTTAAATTCCTTCTTTGAAGATCTAAGTTTAAATCAAAATGAATAACTTGAGCTAAAGCATGAACTCCTTTATCAGTTCTCCCAGAAGCATAGACTTCTTTTTTTTGGTCAAAGGCTTTATAAATAGCATTTTCTAATTCTTCTTGAACACTACGATGTTTCTTTTGTTTTTGGAAGCCATGAAACAAAGTTCCATCATAACTAATAACTGCTTTATATCGCATAACCCATCGCCTTTAAAGTAATTGTTGTTGCAAGTAACCCTACAATTAATATTAATATTAAACCATCAATAAACCTAAACTTAATTACATTAATTGATGACCTCTTATTTTGAGGAACATAACCTCTTGCTTCCATTGCATTAGCTAAATCTTCTGCTTGATTATAAGCAATAACAAACATCGGAACAAGTAAAGAAATTATTTGTTTAATTTTCTCTCCTAGTTTTGCTTCCACAAAATCTACTCCTCTTGATGCTTGACTACGTAAAATCTTATTAGCTTGCACAATCAATGTTGGAATATATCTTAAAGCAATCGATATCATCATTGCAAATGTGCTAACATTTACCTTTAATTTTGCTAAAGGCGATAATAGCTTTTCAATTCCTAAGGTTATCTCTTCTGGTTTAGTCGTTAGCGTTAAAAGCGATGAGATAAATAAAATAGACATAACACGTAAGATAATTTTAAGTGATGTATATAAACCACCATCGTAAATCATAATCTTATATGTAGCTAATTCTTTTGTTAGGAAATTTCCAAAATCTAAATTAAAAATTGGAAAATATTGCAATAAAAAGAACACAGCAACTATCACTAAAAACTGTAACATCCTTGCCTTTGGTAATAACCTTTTTGAAAAGATAAAAATTATTAATAAAATTAAAACAATTAAGATTCTAAATAAATCAAGTGTGAAGTTTCCTTCCCAAATCATCTCACCCTTACGCGAAAAAATAATTTGGAAGAAAATCGTAAAAAACAAAATAAATGCTATTCCCTTGATACTTTTTAAAAAATTAAGAAGTGGTGTTTTTGTAGTGATAATTAATAATAAAATTGCACCAAAAGCACCAAGTAATACCCAAAAATTATTTGCAATAAACAATGCTATCATTAGAATGAAGATACCTACAAGTTTAGTTCTTGGGTCTAAACGATGAAACCAAGAGTTGGAGTTGTGGTAACGACCAAATACAATCTTATTACCCATGACTCTTACCTAACACTTTTCTAATTTCTAAATAAGCATCTTCTAAAGTAAACTTATTTACATCAATATCTACATTATATTGATCTTTAATTCTTTGTAACAGTTTCATTAAAACAGGATAATCTAAACTATATCTATCTAATAATTCTTTTTTAGAAAATAACTCTTTCTTTGGTAAATCTAGTGCTATCTTACCTTCTTCTAAAACTATTACACGGTCACAATATCTTGAAACAACTTCCATATCATGAGTAACAATAATAATTGTTTTACCCATTTTATTTAAATCTAAAAGTAAATTCATCAATTCTTTCTTTGTTTTTGGATCTAAACCTACAGTTGGTTCATCAAAAATCAAAATCTTAGGTTTACTAGCAAGAATACCAGAAATTGCAACTTTTCTCATTTCCCCACCAGATAAAGTAAAAGGATTTTTTTCTAATAGCTCTTCATTTAAACCAACAATTTCAGCTGCTTCAAGAGCATTCTTTTCTGCTTCTTCTTTTGTAAAGCCAAAATTCTTTGGTCCAAACATAATATCTTCTAGTGATGTTTGTTCAAAAAGCTGATACTCAGGAAACTGAAAAACTAAACCTACATTTTGCCTAATCGGCTTTAATAATGTTTTGCTTTTTCTTGTAACCTTATGACCTAAGACTTCCACACTTCCATAAGTAGGCCTATTTAATGCGTTCATCAGTTGGACTAAAGTCGACTTTCCTGAACCCGTATGACCCACAATACCTATAAACTCATTTTCAGCACTAATATTTAAATTAACATCAGTTAACTGATAACGAGTTTTCTTTTTATTTCTAGGGATATAATAGGCGAACTTTACATCTTGAAAGTTAATTCCCATAATATCTCCTCAATTTCTTTTTTATTACTTAAATCTTGATCTTCCTTTACAAGATCAATTAATTTCATACTTTCTAAAATATCTAAATTGGCAGCCTTTAAAATCTCTTCTTCTTTAAAAGCACGTTTAGGAATATCATCTAGTACTACTTTTCCTTGATTTAAAACAATAACCCTATCTGCATATAATGCTTCTTCTAAATTATGCGTAATTGCGATAATAGTTTTCTTGTGTTTGAATTGTTGAATCGCTTGATTCACTTCAAAAACACCTTTAGGGTCTAACATCGATGTTGCCTCATCTAAAATTACAATTTCCGGATCATAAACTAAAACCCCAGCTAAAGCAACTCTTTGTTTTTCTCCACCAGATAATTCTTCTGGATTTTTCTCTAAATGGTTTTCCATACCTACTAGTTTAGCTACTTCTAAAACTTTTTCTTTCATTTGTTCATAAGGAACATTTCTATTTTCTAAACCAAAAGCAATATCATCCTTAACAGTTATCCCTACAAACTGACTATCTGGATTTTGGAAAACAATCCCGATTCTTTGCCTTAAATCATCAATTGAATCAATGCTTAATTTAGTACCTTCAATATAAATTTCTCCTTTTTGTGCTTCTAGTAAACCAACAATTAACTTAGCTAAAGTTGACTTACCAGAGCCATTATGTCCTAAGATAACTACATAAGATCCTTTTTCAATACTTAAATTAAGATTATCAATTATTTTTTTATTTTTTTCATAACTAAAAGTTAAATTTTTTACTTCAATAATGCTCATTATTTTCACCTAAAATATTATTTCTAACTCTCCGCCAACTAAAATAACAGATACTCCGTTGATGCAAATAATTGGAGCCGAATACCTTCCTTTAATTTGCATTTGTAGGCAATATTTGTCTTTACAATTAGCTTCCGTCATTTTAACTTCACCATATTTAAGGTGAACCTTATTATGGATATGCTTATCTGATTCTAAAACAACTGTGTGTTCTTCTCCGTCTTTTAAAGACCATGTCATAATGTGCCCTTCTTGGTTTATGGTTAGTTCCTCATCTAAACCTTCCTCGTATTGCACTTCATAGATTAACTTGTTTTCATATCTAACTTCTAAAATTAGATTAACGTTAGCTAAATCTTGGTTTGCAAAATAAATTGTATAACTGCCTATAACTAAAAAGAATGCTATAGCAATAATAAAATAATCTAATTTCTTCATTAAAACAAGTTCTCCTTTCTTTTACTGTATAAGTATACCACATTTAGTGTTTAAAAACTACTTTAATAATAATGAGTAAAACGTTCTTTATAATCCAAACATAAACACAAAACGTGCTAGCATTAATAGCATAAATACAATTGTTGTTATTTGAACCTTAACTCCTCGGTCTAAATCTTTATTATAAACTTTTAATTCGCGAATTCCAATAACTAAACTTATGAAAACTGTCACACTACCAAGAGCAATTAACCATATTTGATTTTCAAAAGCAAATGAGAAAACACCTAAAACTAGAAAAATAAATCCCGTATATTTAAACATTTTTGTTTTCTTATAGAAAAACAATAATAAAAATAAATAAACAATAAATACTGAAAATACAATTCCTAAATAAACTGGATTAACCTTAAGTACAGTATTGTTTAAAACAATATATGATGCGTTTAAGAAAATCCCATATTGCACACATTCTAAAGCCAAAGCTCCAGTAATTAAACTTAAAGGAATAATAAATTCAGTTAAAGAAGATTTGGTGGCGTGGCTTGAAAATGAAATAGCCATAACAATAACTGGCATTACAAGTAACAAAACAAAACGGATTGTAGAAATAGTTTTATGATTAATTGCCTCTAGCCCTAATAACACCAATACAAACATAAAAATTAAAATCAAACCATTTACAATACAACCAACAATAAAAAATGGTTTGTTTTGAATTCTCTTTTTCTTTTTCATTTCTTTTCTCCTTTACATTTTATAATTATATCATAAAAAGAAGATTATTTTCCAATAATCTTCTAATTAGATATCTAAATCATTTATTTTAAAAGTAAATATATTATTAAAGGAAAAAGTGCTAACGATAAATTATTAATAAGCATCATCGCTATTTGGTATTCTAAATAACTATCACGCAGCAAAATCGCTAATGCTCCAATCACTAGCCACATTACCCAAATCCCAGGTAACATAATATAACCTATAACTGTAATAAATAAGATATCTACAATTGCATGAACAACTCTAAAGTAAGTTTGCATTGATCCTTTTTGTTTAGGAATTAAAATTATTAATACCAATAAAACAATATAGAATATTAACCCTAAGATTAACAAATAATAATCTCCCTTAAATTTAATATATAAATAAAAGGCTGCTATTGCTAAACAAACAATAGTAAAGATATCTACAATAAACCTATTTAAAAAACTTACCTTATCATTATAAATACCGACAGCACTCAAAATATTAGCTATTAAATATAACCCAAGGAAACTAAAAATCCCAAACCATTTCAAATCTAAAAAATAAAACAAGAAAAACAAAACAAAAGCTAAGCCTAAACTAGCTATTTGAAAAATTGTTAAATTCTTTTTAGTTTTAAATATTTTAATTTTACTCTCTACAATAATTGGTCCTATCATAAATACCCCTTAAATTAAGTTAATTTGCCACATAAACGATAAGAAAACAAATAACATTATTAAAACAAAATTATCAATTAAATAAATCATAACGTAGTAATGCGCTTCTTTACGATAAAAGATGTAAGAGAAAACTTTTGTTAAAAAGATAATCCCTAACACTATAAACAAAATTAACCTTACTACAAGTTCTGAAACCTCTAAAGCCGTTAAAACAAAAGTATTAATTAAAAATGCAAGACTTGTAAAAAGCGAAGCAATAATCCACGATTCTCGATACTTCTTAAATATTAAAACAGCTAACCAGGAAACTAAGGAAACACAAGGATAAATTAAAAATGCGATTGGATAATGATATCCTGATATAAAATCAAAAACAAAACTTAAAATAAAAGAAATTGAAGATACAATTGGAAAAATCAAAGCTTGATAAAAAAACTTAGGATAAGTATAAAGTAATGATGCACTAGTAAAAGCAATAACAATAAAAGAAATTAAAACTAAAAGTAATAATAAATGATAGTCCATCCTTTTATCAGTATGCATATAAACAACACTATTAACAACAGGTATTAAAGCAATTAAAACTGCAAAAATATCAAATATAAAAATAGTTTTCGGTGTTTTATCTTTAGCCATTTTATTTACTCTTGTTATCCTCTTCTTCTAAAATCTTATCCATAATCTCTTCATAATTCCTAATTGTACTCTTATGAGCTCTTCCTTCTAAAGCGTGCAAATATTTAGCCTCATAAATCGTAGCTAAACCAAACTTTGCAAATAGTTTTTTGAATTCACTTAATTCTTTTTCTAATTGTTGAACTCTTTCTTCTAAATTCATAACTATCCTCCTTTTTATTCCTTAGCCCTTACATTATATCATATTTTATTTAATAAAAATACCCCTAAAAATAAGGGGTGTTTTTTATCCTAAAACGCTCGTTTCTACTTCTTTCTCCGGATGAGAATCGGATATTTTCTTAAAACGTTTATAGTTTTTATAGACATCAGGAATATCATCAAAACGAAAATCAGAAGCTGAACCGCGCAATTTTGTACTACCAGTTCCAAAACTAATTGAACCAGTTCCCTTCTTTAAAAGCTTATCAGCTATATTAATATCTATTGATAAAGTGATGATTGATTTAGTATATAAACTTATATGGCCAACACTAATTGTTCCATATTGAATAATAAACCTTTGATTTGTAACTGCATAAAATCTATTTCTATAATCTAACAATTCATTAATTAAAATTCCTATAAAAATTAAAGTAACAACACCAACTGCAACTGCTAGCGAAATACCTATAACATAACGTATTCTTTCAGGATCAAAAACATCTTCTTCTCCTTTTTGGAAAAATGAACTAATAATCATTGCCGCTACAAGAAAAAGTCCCCAACCTAATCCTTTAATATATCTAAAAACCAAATTAAGAAGAATTTTAGATTTTACTGGTTTTATTATATGTAATATTTTTTCATCTTGTTCTAAGATACTTTTAATTTGATTTCTTTCCATACTCGTCTTGCTTCCTTTATTACTTTCATATTATATCACAATATAAATAAAAAAAGCCAATTTAGTTTCCTAAACTAGCTTTTGTTTTATTCTTAGTTCTACATAATAACAAGAAGGGATTTTTGTTAATGTTTAACTTTGTTTTACTCTTTTGATTGTTGAGCATTATCAATCAATTCTTTAAAAACTTTATAGTTTTCATAAACATTAGGAATATCGCCATATCTAAATCCAGTTGCTTGATTTTGTGCCGCAATAGGTGTACTTACTGTCCCAAAAGTAATAGAACCCGTTCCTCTTCTAAGTATTTTATCAAGTACAGAAACATTTACAGAAAGAAACTGTACTGCTTCAACCGGAACACTAGCAAAATCAATTCCTAATAATCCGCTTTGAATAATAAATCTTTTATCAGTGACTGTATAGAAACGATTACGATATGCAAGTAACTGACAAATAAAAACAAGAATCATCACTGCCGCAACTACTCCAACACCAATTCCTGTCCACATATTTTTAGCTGCTAAATCATCTCCTTCTTCAGCTGGAATTAGGAAAGTTAAAAACGATAAACCTATAACAAAAACCATTGTAAGTAAACTTGAAACAACTAACTTTGTCTTACAAGGTTTAATTGTATACAAAACTTTCTCATCTTTCATTAAAATTTTAGCTGTTTGATTTCTATCCATATTTTACCTCCTTAATGGTATATTAAACAATTTCCTTTACACTGATATTATAACATATTGATAATTAAAAATAACTTAAAGACAAATAACTTAACAATATTTTACTTTTTAATTACAATTTATTAAAAAAAGCTAACATAGTTAGCTTTTTTGTTGCCCTTCTTTATTTTTATCAATAAAGGTCTTTATAATTTTATAGTTCTCATAAACATTACCAATATCTCCAAAAGCAAATGTAGCTCCACTTTTAGATGTTACTGGTGTACTAACAGCTCCAAAAGAAATAGTGCCCGTTCCCTTTTTAAGATATCTATCAAGTGGCGAAACGCTAACAGAAACATATTGTACTGATTCAATAGGAAGAAAAGCAAAATCAATTCCAAAAAAACCTTTTTGAATAATCAACCTTTTATTAGTAACTGCATAAAACCTATTTTTATACATAAACAAAGGAATAAGAAGCGGTATAGTAACCATAACTACCATTACTGCCATTGATATAATAATCATAGTCATCATTTCCTCAGGAAATTTAAACACAATTGGAAATATCAAAAACAAGATAAAAGGAACAATTGCTATAAATAAAATAATAATTGTTCTATATACTACCTTCTTATAATAAGGTTTAAAAGTATATATTATCTCTTCCCCTTCTAAAATCATCTCACTTATTTTATTTCTATCCATATTGACCTCCTTTGCACCTATATTCTATCATATCTTGTTTTCTAAAATAAATTCTTTTAATTTGAAAACGTCTTTCTCATTTGGCCTTTTTTTATTAATTCCGCCAATTAATTTAAGCGGTCCGTAGCTATCATGTCCTAAACAACTAAATATTTTAATATCATTAAAACTTAGTTTATTAAAATATTTTATTGTTTTTCTCGCATAATGTTTAGGATTAATCCCCGCCGTTATAACTATATAAATCTTTTTAGTTAATAATTTAGTTAAATTTTTATCTACAAACTGCAAAATCCTTTTATCCATTTTCCCAAAGTAGATACCAGATGCAAATACAATCTTCTCATATTTATCAAGTAAGATATCTTCTTTTGTTTTTGCCAGATTATAAAAATCATATTCTTCTTTTTCAAAAGAAGATTCTAAAAGCTTGATTGTATTTTTGTGATGGTATGAAATATAAATAATTGCTTTTGTTTTCACTTTTATCTCCTTTTGCTACTTACATTATAACATAAACAAATAAAAAACCCCTAAATAATTAGGGGTGTTTTTTTATACAAATTCAATAATTCCCTTTGCAATATTATCTTTTTCTAACTCCATATAATGACAAAAGTTTCTGTAAACTAATTTTAATTCCAACTTTTTCCAGCTTGTCCTTTCTATCATTGTATAATTTTGTTATAATTTCAAACTTAGTCTTTTCGTTCCCAAAATGAATAGCTCTATGACAATTTGGGCATAAAGATACAATATTTTCTGGGCAATCTATATGACATCCCGTTTTATCCTCAACCATTTTCGCATTATTAATTGTACATGGTATTAGGTGATGACCTTCCATATATGGGAAATTATTAACATTGGCAAAAGTTTTATGGTTTTCATCAAATTCACATTTATAATTAACTTTTACAATCGCAGATTTTGATAATCTTGCATTTCTTTTAACTGCTGTTCCATATGTAAGATTTTCATATTCTACTTTTCTTTTTGAAGCATTGCTCATTTCTTCTTCTGATGCTTCTGAAACATATTGAATTTCGTTTTGTATCTCATTATCATCATCAAATAAACTATTTTCATAATTGCTGATAAAAGCAAAAAGCTCTTCATCTAATTTTGGATAAGTTCCTTTATAGACTCTTTGTCTTCTAAACTTATTATTATACTTGTTTATTTCAATTATAAAACTATTCTTCTGATTAACAATAACGCAATCATCACTTTCAATTGAATATGTTGCTATTTTTCTACTTCCATCATAGTCTTCAAAATCTCTTCCCATATTTTCTCCAGACTTCTTATGCCTATGAACTCTTGCACTTGGATAATATCCAACTACAACCCTATTAAGATCATTATCTGAAACAGGCGTAACAAAAACAACTAAAATATCATCAACATACTTTTGTTCTTTTGTAGCACCAAGAGTTTCTATATTTGGATTATCTGCATCCGGAACATACCCATAATAACGACCATCTATTTTGTTTGGTTCTAAATTATATAATTCATAACCTTTATTACTTTTATTGTATGACCCCGTATTTAAATCTACAATAAACATTTTCTTATCCATCTTTCAATTCTCCCTTTAATTAATCTTGATCTGTGTAATATAAAGTATATGTTTCGCTATTACTATAACAATAAATTTGAATTTGATCTTCTTTTACATCTATTATTTCATATGCCCAAAACTTATCGGTTGGGTCGTTCAAATTTTCATATCCGATTTTTGTCCAAGAATCATTCCAACGTGTTATATAAAATTTGTCGGATTCTATATTGTTTGGTAAATTTGTGTTAAGATCATAATTATAATCAAAGTTATATGAATAAATTTGGAAATTTTTATCTAAATCACTCCATTTAGTCCATATAATTTTATATCTAATATCTTTATTATCAAGATATTGACTTAAATTCCAATTAGATAAATCATGATTAATATTTATCAAAGCACGATACGCAGTATTCGCACCTTTCCAATTTTTATACCCCTTCGTATTTTCGCTTTCTGTTATAATTTCAACATTTTCCATTATTAATTCATATTGGCTACTTATTGTTTTAATATCCTTATAATCGTCAGGCAATTTTTTGATAGTTTCTCCAATAGTATTCATATTGTCAGCATTAAAATTCATCATCATTTCTTTAATCTCATTATATTGATTTCTATCTTCAATCATTTTAGGGAGATTTTGAGTAAGAAAAGATATTAAAAACAATGCAAAAATCCCCGAAATTACAGAAATCCAAATGATCTTCTTTTTAGAATGTTTTCGTTTAGGTTGAGCATCGTCTACATTTATTCCGATTTGAGAATTTTTTTGGTCGGTATTCTCATTAAGACCTTTACTTAACAACTCATAATTTTCTAGCAAAAATTTACTCGCGCGATAAACTTCATCCATTTTTTTCGCATCTGCTTCAGATTCACTATTATAAATGCTTTTTAAAACTTTTACGCGATCTGTAATTTGCTCTTGTGTAGCAGATGAATCTAATCCTAATACATTTAATGATTTAATAATTCTTTCTTGACTCACTATTATTTACCTCCAATCGTTATTAATGGTTTGTTTAAAAACAAAAGATATTAAAATTTTCTCACATTTATTATATATATATATATTGTCAAGAAAAATATTACAAAACATTTAACAAATAAAAAACCCCTAAATAATTAGGGGTGTTTTTTTATACAAATTCAATAATTGCCATCGGAGCATTATCACCTTGACGTGGCATAAGTTTTAATACTCGCGTATATCCGCCGTTACGATCTTGATAGCGAGGAGCAATTGTATTGAAAAGTTTTTGAAGAGCAAATTCATTTTTCTCTTCGTCTGTGTATTCAAATCTAACTAACCTTGCAGCTCTTCTACGACTAGCTAAAGTGTTTTGTTTACCTAAAGTAACCATTCTGTCTGCTAATCTACGTAGTTCTTTGGCTTTAGTTAAAGTTGTTTCAATTTTTTCATTGATAATCAAATCAGTAACTAAATCTCTCATTAAAGCTTTTCTTTGTGAACTTGTTCTTCCTAGTTTACTATAGCCTCTTGCCATTTGTTCCTCCTATTCTTCTCTTCTATCAGCTGAAACTTTTAATTCATCAGCTTGTTTTTTGAAACTCAATCCAAGTTTTATAAGTTTTTCTTGAACTTCTTTAAATGATGTTCGACCAAAACCATTGATGCGCATCATTTCTTCTGCAGTTTTTTGAACTAATTCGCCAACTGTAGTGATCTTTTCTCTCTTTAGGCAGTTGTAAGCACGAACAGATAAATCTAGTTGTTCAATAGGTTTTTCTAAATCTCTTGAAACTTTGATTTCTTCTTGTTCATACACATAGTCAGCATCTAGTACTTTTTCTTTAACTGCACTAATCTTATTGAAATGTTGCGATAAGAATTTACTTGCTAAGGCTAAAGCACCTACAGCTGTAATTCTACCATCTACCCAAATTTCAATTGTAAGTTTATCATAATTAGGATCTTTATTAACTCTTGTTTTCTCTACATCATATCTAACCTTATTTACAGGTGTATAGATAGAATCAATTGCAATCCTTTCTTGATAGATATGTTCGTCTTTATCTTGACAGAAAATTGTATTTTCTTCAGCTGAAACATAGCCTATTCCTCTTCTAGCAAAAAATGTAGCATCAAATTTGACATCTTTAGTTAAAGTTGCCACTACTTGTTCTGGATTAACAATCTTTAATCTTTCATCATGAACTAAATCGCCAGCAGTAATAACTCCTTTTTTATCTCTACTAATAGTTAACTTATATAAGTCTTCTACATCAATCTCTACATTATCGCTAACTTGAAATAATTTTTCTTCATCAATTGTTAATTTGATGTTTTTTAAATTTAAAACGATCTCTGTTACATCTTCTTTAACTCCTGGAATAGCTTGGAACTCATTTTGAACACCTTCGATTTGCATTGCAACTATTGCAACACCCGGCATTGAAGAAATCAATACTCTTCTTAAAGCATTACCAATCGTTAGCCCGTAACCTCTTTCTAATGGAGTAATTGTAAACATGCCGTATCTATCATTTACTTCATTAATTTCGATTTGAGGGGTAATAAACTCAAATTTACGCATAATTTATACCTCCTTGATTAAAATTTAAAATTATTGCATTAACCTCTTGGTTGTTTAGGTGGTCTACACCCATTATGAGGAATAGGAGTTACATCATTAATTGAAGTAAGTTCTAAACCTGCAACTTGTAGGGACCTAATCGCTGCCTCTCTTCCAGGCCCAGGTCCTTTAACTGTTACATCTACTTTTCTCATCCCACAAACATCAACAGCTTGTTTAGCTGCTGCTTCAGCTGCCATTTGCGCAGCAAAAGGAGTAGATTTTCTACTTCCTTTAAAACCTAAAGCGCCAGCACTGCTCCATGCTTGGACATTACCTTCAGAATCAGTAATAGTAACGATAGTATTATTGAAAGTTGAATGAATATGAGCTTGTCCTTCAGGAATATTCTTCTTGACTCTTCTTCTTCTTGCAGTTTTTCTTTTAGCCATATTATTATACCTTCCTACTTCTTCTTATTAGCTACTGTCTTTGCTTTACCTTTTCTTGTACGAGCATTACATCTTGTGTTTTGTCCTCTTACAGGCATTCCACGACGATGTCTAATTCCACGATAGCAGCCAATCTCCATTAATCTTTTTATATTAAGGTTTACTTCACGACGAAGATCACCTTCTACTTTTCTTGTTTGCACTTCTCTTCTAATTGCAGCTAGTTCATCATCTGATAGATCTTTAACTCTTTTGTTTTCATCTACTTCAGCTGCTTTTAGAATTTCTCTTGAAGTTGCTCTTCCAATACCATAGATATAAGTTAGTGAAACAAGTACTCTTTTATCTCTTGGTATATCAACACCAGCAATTCTTGCCATTAATTATCCTCCTTAATTAACCTTGTCGTTGCTTATGCTTAGGGTTCTTGCAAATTACCATTACTACGCCCCTACGCTTTACAACTTTACAATTATCACAAATCGGTTTTACCGATGGTCTTACTTTCATATTTAAAAATCCTCCTTTAAATATATTATTTCTTTCGATATGTAATTCGCCCGCGTGTGAGATCATATGGTGATAACTCAACAGTTACTTTATCACCCGGTAAAATAGTTATGAAGTTCATCCTTATTTTACCAGAAACGTGAGCGTCGATTTCGTGGCCATTAACTAATTTCACTTTAAAACAAGCGTTAGGTAATGCCTCGGTAACTGTGCCTTCTAGTTCAATAACATCACTTTTAGACATCATCTTCCTCCAATTTTGTTAGTATCTCGTAGCCTTCTTTTGTAATAACAACTGTGTGTTCAAAATGAGCACTCGGTTTTTTATCAATCGTAACTACAGTCCAACCATCTTTCAAAATTTTAACTCTTTCTGTTCCTAAATTAATCATTGGCTCAATAGCAAGTGTCATTCCTTCTTTTAGAATAACTCCTTCACCGGCTTTGCCATGATTTGGAATACTAGGTTCTTCGTGTAATGATTGGCCTATTCCATGTCCAGTAAATTCTTGTACAATACCATATCCATATTGTTTAACAAATTTTTCAATTGCATGAGAAATATCTGATAAATGATTTCCAGCCTTAGCATACTTCAATCCTTCATATAAAGACCTTTCAGTAACTTCTAAAAGCTTGGCTTTATCTTCGTTTATTTCTCCTACACTATGTGTCATTGCACTATCGCCATGATATCCCTTATAACAAGTTCCGATATCAATAGCTATAATATCACCTTTTTTTAAGATGTGCTTCCTATTAGGAATACCGTGAATAACTACCTCATTTATTGAAGCACAAATAGTATGTTTATAGCCTTGATAGCCTTTAAATGAGGGAGTAGCACCATTACTAGTAATTACTCTCTCTGCAATCAAATCAAGTTCTAGTGTAGAAATGCCAGGCTTAATCGCCTCAGCAATCGCCTTATGAGCTAGAGCATTGATTTCTCCTGCTTTTCTCATTAACTCGATTTCTCTTTTGCTTTTAATGCTTACCATCAAGATCTCCTATAAATTTAACTACTTCTTTAAAAGTATCACGAAAATTTAAATTACCATCTACGTGTACTAATATCTTTTGATCACTGTAATATTTAATTAATGGTTTAGTTTGATTTTCATAAACATCTAATCTCATCTTAACCGTCTCTTCTTTATCATCATCTCTTAAAATGATTGTATCTCCACAGCGATCACAAATCCCCTCTTTTTTAGGTGGGTTTGTATTTAAGTTGTATGTTGCTCCACATTTAAGACATACTCTTCTACCACTAAGTCTTTTAATAATTAAATCCTTAGATACATTTAGATTAATTACTAAATCTAACTTTAAGTCTAACTTAGCAGGAAGTTGATCTAATGCATGGGCTTGCTTAATAGTTCTTGGAAAACCATCAAGCAAAAACCCATGATTACAATCTTCTTTTTGCAGTCTTTTACTTATTACGGAAATAGTAAGATCATCAGGAACTAATTGACCCTTAATGATGTATTTATTAGCTAACTGACCATCTTTAGTATTATCCTTAATTTCTTGGCGAAAAATATCGCCAGATGAAATATGAGGAATATTGTACTTTTCAGTAATCAATTTAGCTTGAGTGCCCTTACCTGCTCCAGGAGCTCCCATAATTAATAGACGCATTACGATAATAGTCCTTTATATTCTTTTTCTTCTGTTTCTGACTTAATTTGTTTTGTAGTTTCTAACGCCACACCAACAACGATAATTAATCCTGTTCCTCCAATTTGAACTGAAGCTGGAAGAGCAAAGATCCAAGATAAAATAATTGGAATAATCGCAACTATTGTTAAGTAAGTTGCACCAACCATTGTGATCTTAAATAATACACGAGAAATATAAGATGCTGTTTCATCTCCTGGACGAACGCCTGGGATATAAGCATTTTGTTTTTGTAAGTTCTCAGCAATTTGATCTGGATTAATTTGTAAGAACGAATAAAAGAATGAAAATAGATAAATTAAAATTATATATAATGCAAACCCAATTGGTTTTGTAGAACTAAAAATTCTAATAAGCCATGTTTGCGCATTGCCTGCACCAATAAAATTTGCAATTGTTGTTGGAATTGAAAGTAATGTAGAAGCAAAGATAACAGGAATTACCGAAGCTGAGTTTAGCTTGATTGGTAATGAAGAATCTCTTCTTCCACTTAATACTGCACTTGAACGACCCGCATATTGAATAGGAATCTTTCTTTGTGCTCCTTCCATAAATACAACACCTACAATAATTAATACTAAGATTAATATTACTCCAATAAAAGTTGCAATATCTCCTCCAGAAACTGGAGTAGTCATAACTCCACCAGCACCATCAGAAATAGTTTTTGGTACTAAATAAGCTCCAATTAGATCTTTTACCATTTTTGGAAAACTTGCTAGAATACCTGCTACGATTAACATTGAAGAACCGTTTCCTAATCCCCTCTTAGTAATCTTTTCAGATAACCAAAGACAGAATGAAGTTCCTCCAGTCATTACTAATGCTAAAAATACATAAGTAAAAGCATTATTATGGCTTGCTGGATGATAAACAGCATCTCCACCAGGTCCAATAGAAAGACTGACAATTACTGTTAAGCCTTGTACAAAAGCTAAAAATAAAGCTAAATACTTAGTTAATTGATTTAGTTTTTCTTTTCCAGCTGGTCCTTCTTCTGACCATTCTTTTAATTTTGGAACAATATCCATTTGTAATAGTTGAACAACAATTGATGCAGTAATGTAAGGTGAAATACCTAAAGCTAACACTGAGTAGTTAGATAAAGCACCTCCACTATAGACATCTAAGAAACCAAATAAACTATCTGATTCACGACTTCTAAATAGAAAATCGCTGTCTAGTCTAGGTAAGTGGATGAAGTATCCTAAACGCCAGATTAATAAAAACAAAATCGTGAATAAGATCATTATCCATAGCTTTTTACTAGCTAATGGGCTTTTGCTCTTAATACGTGCTCCTCTAGCCATTAGATCACCTCTGCTGTTCCACCAATTTTCGTAATTGCATCTAATGCAGTTTTAGAAAATTTGTCTGCTTTAACAGTTAATTTAACTTCTAAAGCTCCATCTCCTAAGATCTTTAATCTACTATGTTTCTTAGCAACTAAACCTGCAGCTTTTAATGAAGCAAGATCAACAACTGATCCTTCAGGAAAAGCATTTAAACTGCTTAAATTAACACAGCCATAATCAATTTTATTTAGGCTAGTAAAGCCTCTTTTAGGTAGTCTTTTAAATAATGGAGTTTGTCCACCCTCAAACATAGGGTTGCGTTTTGGACCACTTCTTGCGTTTTGGCCTTTGTGACCTTTACCAGAAGTTTTACCATGTCCACTACTAGTACCTCTACCAACACGTTTTCTTGCTTTGTTAGAACTAGAGTTTGGTTTTAATTCATGTAATTTCACTTCAATACCTCCTACTCTACAACCTCAACTAAATGAGCAACAGTTTTAATCATTCCTCTAATTGCATCATTGTCTGGTTTTTCTACAACTTGATTAATTTTACTTAAGCCTAATGCTTTTAAAGTTTTAACTTGTTGGGGTAAACGGCTAGCACCACTTTTAATTAATTTGATTTTAATCATTTTTGCCTTTGCCATAATTAACCTCTCAACTCTTCTGCAGTTTTTCCTCTTAATGCTGCAGCTTGTTCAATTGTACGAAGACCTTTAAGTCCTGAAAGTGTTGCTTTAACTACATTAACACTTGTAGGTGAGCCTAAAGACTTAGTAACGATATTTTCAATACCAGCAAGCTCAACAACAGCACGTACTGCTCCACCAGCAACAACTCCTGTACCACCTGGTGCTGGACGTAACATAACTTTGCTACCACCATATACTCCCATAGCTCTATGAGGAATTGTTCCTTCTACAATCGCAACATTAATTAAATTCTTTTTAGCATCTTCAACTGCTTTATTAATTGCATCTGGAATTTCAATAGCAGTTCCTTTTCCTACACCAACACGACCCTTATGATTACCAACTACTACTACAGCTGTAAAACGATATCTTCTACCGCCCTTTACAACTTTCGCAACGTGGTTGATATTAACAACTCTTTCCTCAAATTCTGATTTTTCTTTAGGTTGTTCTTTACGATCTTTCTCTTGTTTTCTTCTAGGTTTTCTGCCTCTAGGAGCTTTGTCTTGAGTTTCTTCTTCTAAAGTTTCTTCTTGTTCTAAAACTTCTAAATCTTTTTCTTTCATGATAGCCTCCTAAAATTCCAATCCTTTACTTCTAGCGCCTTCAGCTAAAGCTTTAACACGACCGTGATATAAATAACCACCACGATCAAATACAACTTTAGTAATCTTAGCTGCTAGTGCTCTTTCAGCTACTAGTTCTCCAACTTTTGTAGCCGCTTCAATATTAGAACCGTTTTTTAAGTTAAGTTCTTTTTCAAAACTCGATGCACTTACTAAAGTAACTCCTTTAATATCATCGATGATTTGCGCATAAATGTATTTATTAGAACGAAAGACATTTAAACGTGGTACATCTGAAGTACCTTTGATATGTCTTCTAATACGCAAATGACGTTTTTTTCTTTGATCATTTCTTGACTTCATTGATACACCTATTTAGCTACCTTTCCTTCTTTTCTGATTATAACTTCATCACTATATCTGATACCTTTACCTAAGTAAGGTTCTGGTTTACGTTTTTCTCTAATTTCAGCTGCGAATTGACCAACTTTTTGTTTGTCAACCCCTGAAACAGTAAGTTCAGTTGGAGTTTTAACCAAAACTGTTATTCCTTCAGGAACTGGCATTTCAATTAAATGAGAATATCCTAAGTTTAAAACTAATTTGTTTCCTTGTAAGTTAGCTCTGTAACCTACACCTGTAATTAGTAATGTTTTAGAAAATCCTTCAAAAACACCTTGTACCATATTATGTAATAAAGCTGTAGTAGTGCCATACATAGCCTTTTGGCTAGGCTTGTGACTTTTAACTGTTAGTTCTCCGTTTTCTAATTTGATATCAAATTCTTCAGAAAACTTTTGTGTTAACTCACCTTTAGGGCCCTTTACAGTAACTAAGTTACCTTCACCAATTGTTACTGTAACTGTATCAGCAACCTTAATCGCTTTTTTTCCTATTCTTGACATTTAAATCCTCCTACCAAACATAAGCAATAACTTCACCACCAACATTAGCTTTACGAGCTTCGCGGTCTGTCATTACTCCTTGTGATGTAGATATAATTGCAATACCTAAACCATTTAATACTTTAGGCATTTCACTTGCTTTTGCATATACTCTTAGTCCTGGCTTAGAAATACGAGTAATGCCCTTAATTACTTGTTCTTTTTTGCCAACATATTTTAAAGTTACGATAAAAGTTTTAAATCCTTTTGGATCTACTGATTCTTGAATATCAGTAATAAAACCTTCATTAAGCATAACTTTTAAAATTTCTAATTTGGCATTTGATGCTGGTATTTCTACAGTTTCATAATGCATACGATTTGCATTACGAATTCTTGTTAGCATATCAGCAATTGGATCAGTCATTCCCATTCTCTAAACCTCCTTACCAACTTGCTTTTCTAACACCAGGGATTTTTCCCTCGTTCGCTAGTTCTCTAAAACAAATACGACACAAACCAAATTTACTGAAAACAGCTCTTGGTCTGCCACAATGTTGACAACGTGTATAATTACGAACTTTATATTTTGGTGTTCTCTTATTTTTTACAACTAATGATTTTTTAGCCATTTGTAACTTCCTACTTTCTAAAAGGTAAACCTAATAGAGTAAGTAGTTCCCTCCCTTCTTCATCAGAAGTAGCAGTAGTTACAATTACTACATCCATACCTCTAATTTTTAAAACTTTATCATAATTAACTTCTGGGAAAATTAATTGCTCTCTTAATCCCATTGTATAATTACCATGTCCATCAAATGAATTTTTAGATAATCCACGGAAGTCTCTAACTCTTGGTAAAGCAACAGATACTAATTTATCATAGAAATGATACATTCTATCTCCTCTTAAAGTTACTTTACAACCAATAGAAGAACCTTCTCTTAATTTAAATGCAGCGATAGATTTCTTAGCTTTAGTAATAATTGGTTTTTGACCAGTAATTTGCGTTAATTCTTCTACAGCAGCATCTAATAGTTTAGAATTGTGAATAGAATCTCCAACTCCGATATTAACTACAATCTTTTCAAGTTTTGGAACTTCCATTACTGAACTATAGTTAAATTTTTTCATCATTTGAGGGATAACATTATTTTTGTATGTTTCTAATACTCGATTCATAATTCCTCCTATTTCTTAACCTTATCTAATTCATTTCCAGTTTTTTTAGAATATCTAATTTTCTTTCCATCAACCATTTTATAGCCTACTCTTGTAGCTTCATTAGTTTTTGGATCAACAACTTGGACTTTTGAAATGTGAATAGGTGCTTCTTTCTTCACGATTCCACCATCAGGATATGCAGCTGAAGGCGCAGCATGTTTTGTAACAATATTTACTCCTTCAACAACGATTTTATCAGTTTTAGGATAAACTCTTAAAACTGTACCTACACGTCCTTTACTATTTCCACTAATTACTTTAACTGTATCTCCCTTTTTTACAAACATAATTCTCTCCTTATAGTACCTCTGGAGCTAAAGAGATAATTCTCATGAAATTCTTTTCACGTAATTCTCTAGCTACAGGGCCAAAAATTCTTGTTCCACGAGGAGTTAGATCTTCCTTTAAAATAACAGCGGCATTATCATCAAATTTGATATAAGAGCCGTCTTTACGACCTAATCCAAATTTAGTTCTAACAACTACAGCTTTAACTACATCACCTTTCTTTACAGCACCACCAGGTGTTGCAGACTTTACTGTAGCAACAATAATATCTCCTATATTAGCATATCTTTTTCTTGTACCACCTAAAACTCTAATTGTTAGAATTTCTTTAGCACCAGAATTGTCGGCTACTTTTAAACGCGATTCTTGTTGGATCATTTACTTTCGCCCCCTATAATTGAACAGCCTTCTCTAAAATTTCTACTAAGTAAAAATGCTTAGTTTTAGATAAAGGTCTTGTTTCTACAATTTTAACTTTATCGCCAATCTTAGCAGAATTAGTTTCATCATGTGCTGCTAATTTTGTCGTTTTCTTAATTCTTTTACCTAGAACTGGATGTTTCACATGGCGATTAACAGCTACAATGATAGTCTTATCACCCTTATCAGAAACAACTGTTCCAATAAATGATTTTCTAATATTTCTTTCCATTTATAACCTACTTTCTCGCCTCTGCTAATTTGCGTTCTGTTAATACTGTCTTCATTCTTGCTATTTGTTTTCTTGTTTTCTTAATTTGCGCTGTGTTTTCTAATTTACCAACTGCAGATTGAAAACGTAAATTAAATAGTTCTTGTTTTAATGAAGCAATGTTTTTATTAATAGTGGCATCATCTAAAGCTCTAATTTCTTCAGCTTTACTAACGGCTTTTTTAACTTCTTCTTTTTTAGATTTTCTTGTTTTCTTTTCTCTTGCCATTATTTGTCACCATTTTCCTTTCTTACGAATTTTGTAGTAATAGGTAATTTATGCCCTGCAAGCCTTAATGCTTCTCTAGCTACTGCTTCAGTTACACCGGCTACTTCAAACATAACTGTACCTTTTTTAACTACAGCTACGAAACCTTCTGGACTACCTTTACCTCCACCCATACGTACTTCTAAAGGCTTTTTAGTCTTAGCCATATGAGGGAAAATTCTAATCCATACTTTACCTTCACGTCTCATCAAACGAGTCATAGCGATTCTGGCAGCTTCAATTTGGTTTTGTGTTAACCAGCAACCTTCACGAGCCATTAAGCCATATTCACCAAAAACTACTGTTTTAGCGCCTTTAGCTTTGCCTTCATAGCTAACACGATGAGGACGACGGAATTTTGTTCTCTTAGGCATCAACATATTTATTTAGCCTCCTTTTTGTTTTTACGTGATAAAATTTCACCACGACAAATCCAAACTTTAACGCCTAATTTACCATATGTAGTATTAGCCTCAGCTGTTGCATAGTCAATATCACTTCTTAATGTATGAAGTGGTACTGTACCTTCATTGTATCCTTCGCCACGAGCCATTTCTGCTCCACCTAAACGACCAGATACTAATGTTTTAATTCCTTTAGCACCAGCTGCCATTGTTTTTTGAATAGCTTGTTTTTGCACTCTTCTAAATGAAACTCTGGCTTCAAGTTGTCTTGCAATATTTTCAGCTACTAATAAAGCATCTAAGTCTGGTTGCTTAATATCTACAATAGTGATATATACTCTTTTATTTGTTTGTTTTTGCAAGTAAACTGCAAGGTCTTGTTTGGTTGCTCCTTTTGAACCAATAACAACACCTGGTCTACCAGTATATATCGTAAGCATTATTTTGTTTTTTGTTCTTTCAATTACGATACGAGAAATAGCAGCATCTACAGGTCTTTGATTTCTACCAGTTAGATTACTATAGTATTTATGTACAGCTTCTCTAATTTTTAAATCTTCACCTAGGATTTCTGCAACTTGGTCTTTATCGGCATACCAAACAGCATCCCAATCTCTAACAATACCAAGTCTCATTCCCTTTGGATTAACTTTTTGTCCCATAGTTTACTACTCTCTTTCTGCCACTACAATTGTAATGTGGCTAGTCCTTTTCAATATTTGATCTGCTCCACCTTTAGCACGAGGTCTAAATCTCTTTAAAGTTGGACCATCATCAACTACTGCCTTTTCAACATATAATTTACTAGCATCTAGTTCATAGTTATGTACTGCATTAGCTGCTGCTGATTTAATTACTTTTGAAATTAATTTCGAAGCTTTTTTATCAGTAAGCGATAAGATTGCATACGCATGATTTAAATCTTTACCTCTAACTAAATCAATAACTAATCTAGCTTTACGAGGAGCAATACGAACCATTTTCGCAGTTGCTTCAGCTCTTTTAATATCTTCCATATCTATTTACCCTTCTCTTTCTTAGATGCGTGACCTCTAAAGATTCTTGTAGGGGCGAATTCGCCTAATTTATGTCCTACCATATCTTCTGTAATATATACTGGAACGTGTTCTTTTCCATTATATACACCAATAGTAAAACCAATAAACTCAGGGTAGATAGTAGATCTACGTGACCAAGTTTGTATTAACTTTTTATGAGTTGCATTTTGTTGTTCAAGAACTTTTTTCATTAAGTGTTCATCAACAAAAGGTCCTTTTTTTAATGATCTAGCCATTTTCTTCCCTCCTATTTACCTTTCCTACGTCTTAAAATTAAGTCGTTAGATTTTTTCTTTGGATTTCTAGTTTTCTTACCTAAAGCCGGTTTACCCCAAGGAGTACTTGGAGCTTGACGTCCAATTGGTGATCTACCTTCACCACCACCATGAGGGTGGTCTACAGGGTTCATCGCAGAACCTCTAACAGTAGGTCTAATACCTAAGTATCTAGTTCTACCAGCTTTTCCAATTCTAATAATACCGTGGTCAGCGTTTGAAACAACACCGATTGTTGCACGACATTTACCTAAGATCTTTCTTGATTCACCAGATGCAAGACGAATAATAACATACTTATCTTCGCGGCCTTGAATTTGTGCTGATGAACCAGCTGATCTTGCTAATTGAGCTCCTTTCCCAGGGTTTAGTTCAATATTGTGAACTACTGTACCAACAGGGATATTTTCTAAAGGTAAGCAGTTACCAACTTTAATATCCACTTTTTCGCCAGAAACAATTTTTTGACCAACAGTAATACCTGAAGGAGCTATAATGTATCTTTTTTCTCCATCTAAATATGTAACTAGAGAAATAAATGCTGAACGATTTGGATCGTATTCAATTGAAGTAACTTTAGCTTCAATATCATCTTTGTTTCTTTTGAAATCAATTACACGATACTTTCTCTTATGTCCACCACCTTGATGACGAACAGTAATACGACCAGAATTATTTCTTCCACCTGATTTCTTTAAAGGTTCTAACAAACTTTTTTCAGGAGTTGAAGTAGTAATTTCTTCAAAAGTTAGACCAGTCATATTACGTCGAGCATTCGTGATTGGTTTAAATTTTTTAATTCCCATTTTCTCCTCCTATACCTCGAAGACATCTAAGTGATGGCCTTCAGCTAAAGTAACGATTGCTTTTTTAACTGCAGGAGTAAATCCTTGATGTTGACCAACACGTCTCTTCCTTTTTTCTTCATTAATAATTTTAACTTGAGTAACTTTTACTTTGAAAATTTGTTCAACTGCTTTTTTCACAGTTGTTTTAGTAGCACTCTTGTGTACTTCAAAAGTATATTGATTCATTTCAATCAATTTTGTACTTTTTTCAGTAATAATTGGAGCTATTAAGATATCATAAATACTCATTATTTAAGTACCTCCACATATTCTAAAGCAGCTTCTTTAGTAAGTACTAGCTTATCAGCTAAAATTAAATCATAAGCACTTACATGTTCTACTGTTTGAACTTTAACACTTGGAATGTTATTTGAAGATTGTAATACTTTTAAAGCTTCTTCTTTTTGCTCTTCATTTGCTTTCTTTAAAATTACTAATGTTTTTGAGTTTTCTAATTCTAAAGCTTTTAAAACTGCTACAAACTCTTTTGTTTTTCCTTTTTCAATTTTTAACTCATCTAAGACAATTAAGTCTTTAGTAGCAAGTCTACTAGATAATAATGATTTAATTGCTAGACTGTTAACCTTACGATTTACTTTTTTACTGTAATCTCTTGGTTGTGGTCCAAAAGCAACTCCACCACCTACCCATTGAGGCGATCTAATAGATCCTTGACGAGCTCTACCAGTTCCTTTTTGACGCCATGGTTTTCTTCCACCACCACGCACTTCACTTCTAATTTTAGTTTTATGTGTTCCTTGACGCATTCCTGCTCTTTCAGCATTAATAACTTCATACACAACTTGTTCATTAGGTTCAATTTTATATACTTCGTCTTTTAAAGTAACAGTACCTACTTTTTCACCTAATTGGTTTAATACATTAACTCTTGGCATTGTTATTCTCCTTCCTGAGCAAATGCTTCTGGGTTGACCTCTTTAGTACCTTTCTTTACAGAATTTCTTACTAAAATATAAGATCCTTTAGCTCCCGGAACATTTCCTTTTACTAACATAATGTTTTTCTCTAAATCAATCTTTACAACTTCTAAGTTTTGAACAGTTGTAACTTCCCCGCCTAATCTACCAGGCATTGGACGGCCCTTAAAAATACGCGCTGGGTCAATTGAGTTTAAAGAACCTAGACCACGATGGTAACCAGAACCATGTGCTTTAGGTCCGATACGGAAATTGTGTCTCTTAATTACACCAGCATAGCCTTTACCTTTGCTTACACCTGTAACATCGACAATTTCCCCTTCTTTGAAAATATTAGCTTTTACCAAGCTACCTACTTCGAAAGCTTGCATCTCCTCCCCAGCTATCTCTTTAACGAAGCGCTTAGGGTTTGCGTTAGCTTTCTTGGCATGACCAACTGCAGGCTTAATTCTTTGTACTGGTTTCTTATCTTCAAAACCGATTTGTACAGCTACATAACCATCTGTTTCAAAAGTTTTCTTTTGCAATACTACGTTTGGTTCAACAAATAACACAGTTACAGGAACTAAATTTCCGTTAGTATCGAAAACTTGTGTCATACCTACTTTTTTACCTAAGATTGCTTTAGCCATTTTTTCCTCCTATTTTATTAGCTTAATAAAGATTTCAACACCAGCAGGAATTTCTAATGTTCCTAAAGCATCCATTGTTTTAGATGTGCTTTCTGTGATGTCAATTAATCTTTTGTGTGTCTTTCTTTCAAATTGTTCTCTACTGTCTTTGTGCTTATGAGGCGATCTAATAACAGTAAACACTTCTCTTTCTGTCGGTAAAGGAACTGGACCAGAAACTTTTGCTCCACTTCTCTTTGCCGCTTCTGCAATTCTTTGCGCTGAATCGTCTAATAGACGATGATCATAAGAAACTAATCTTATTCTTAAAACTTGTTTTGCCATTTAATTTACTCCTTTTCTTATATTTTTCTAAAAGCTCCATACGAATTACCTGATTTCAAAGGCAAGGCAACGCACCCTTGTGTATCAGCAACCTCGCATATCATCACTAAAGAGCCTTGTTTATTATATCAAAACTTTCAAAAAAAAGCAAGCATTATTTACTCTTTTTAACACTTTTTTAACCTTTTTCCATCAAAAAAGCACACCTTTTTAGGGGTGTGCTTTTATATTATCTATAATTTTATTTATAGATTACTATATCATCCATTACCACAGCTAAGTTTGTATTACTTGTTCCTATAGCACCAGGAGCATCATAATAAATTCTATATACTCCAGGAGCAAAGTCATATTCTAAAGTAATATATTCTCCTGTTAAAAGTGGAAGTATATCTGCAGTTGTTTGACCAACTGGAATAATTGGATCCCAATCAGCACCATTTTGTTTTTGGAAGGCGATTGAAGAGCCAGCTATTCCTTTAATATCAGCTACTTTTGAAGAATTCCAAGCTGTATATCTAAATGTTAATTTAACTCCTTCAGTGTATGAAGATAAATCAAATTGAGTCCACGCTAACTTAGCGCTCGCACGTACAGATAAAACTAGCATTTGATTGCCACCTGTATGTGGCGCATATGTTGATGCATTAATTTGAGATCTTAATGTTGTAATTGTCATTTCCAATCCGTCGCCGTTTTCAAATGTGATACTTTCTTGAGCATAACCTATTTTAGCTGTCGTACAAAATCAATAGTTTTTAATACTGTTGGCGCTCCACCACCAGCTTTAACTGTAATATTATATATTTTATTTCCAGTAGCTGCGTTAAGTGTAAGTGTTGCAGTTAATTTAACTAAAGTATCTGCTGCAGGTAAAGTAACAACACCTGTTGAAGGATTGATAACAGCTTCATTATCGCTTGTCCAAGCAATTGAAGAACCATTAGCACCAGTAGATGGTAATGTTAATGTAGTTGCTTCAGTAATTGTTGTTGGTAAATCTGGTAAATCAGCTAAATCTAAATCAACCTTTTCTTGATCTGTCAACGCTTTAGGAACCAAAACATCAAAAGTTCTTGTCTTCGTTTTTGTGTTAACAGTAACTGTAGCAGTTAAAGTAACTGTTACATCTGTTGCTTGGCGATTAACAACACCAGCGCTTGAAAGAACTGGTTCATTATTAGAAGCCCAAGCGATTACAGATTCGTATAACCCTGCTAAAGGTAAAGCTAAATCAACTGTTGTTTCTGCAGGTAAACTTAGTGCAGCTGCTGCAGCATCTGCTTTTTCTTGATCAGTTAATTGATATAAACTAACATCTGCTTCTACAAAAATAGCAACTTGCATATTAGCTTTATATTGGCCTATATTACCATCAATATTAACAAATTGGCCTACAAGACCTTGTAAATATGTAGCAAGATCGTTGTTTGCATCTTGAATTCTAACAGCAATATCAACACCATCTTTAGAAACAACAACATCTCTCTTGTTTGAAGCAACAGATACAACTTTAACTTTTGTTAATTGAATTCTTCTTCCTTGGTTTGCTTCAATAATATCTAGATGACTTGTTAATCCCACAGGAACTTCATTTCCTGAAGATAATACAGTAATTGCTGTAGGATTTCCTACTTGAACTAGGCTATTAAATACTGCCATTGATCCTTTAATTAGCAATTTATCACCAACAGCGTAAGTGTTGTTTTCAGTATTATAAATAGCAATTCCGCTAACATCGTCAATAATAAACATTGTTCTTCCAGTTCCAACACCTGATACAATACCTTCTACAGTAACAGCTGTTCCAGCTGGCAACAATCTAGCAGCTGAAATTGTATAAACTAAATCAGCTTGTGCTGCAATAATATTATTTGTAGCTGCATCAATTACTGATTGTGGATCAGTATCACTAACTTGGTTAGCAAGTACTACTACTTGATATGTAGCCCAAGAAGCTGGTGTATAGTCTGCTTCTGCTACAGCACCTAATGCTGCTTCATAAGCTGTTAGGCTACCTGCGCCTTTTGTAACTGTTAATGTAAGTGATTTTGTATATGAGCTATCGGCACCAATAGTAATTGTATATGTTAATACAACAATTTCTGTACTTTCAGTTGAAGCAACTACTTGACCTGTATCAGGATTAATAATTGCTGGCTTATCTGATTCATAAGCAATTGTTGCACCATAGTGTGGTGAAGTTTTAGGTAATGTTAAATCAGTATCTACGATTGAACCGTCTGCTGGTAAACCTAAATCAGCTTCTACAACCTCTGCTTTTTCTTCATAAGTTAAGCCTGCGATATCATTGATACTTCCAATTGCAAGTTGAGGTACATTGAAATGTCCTACAGGAAGAGTTACATTAACTCTATCTCCAACTTGTAATGCACCAAAGAATGCTGCTAAAGCATTTAATGTTCCTGATGGCAGATATTTATCAACTCTAATATTAATTCCAACTCCGTTTAATTGCATCTTTACATTATAGCCATCTGCTACCGGAGTAGGTTTTTCAGCTAATTGTAATTTCTTAATTGAAACTAATTGTGATTGGTAATTACCAATATTGCTTAAAGATGTAATTTCAACTGGAGCTGGTAATGCTTGACCAGTTGCTACTGTAGCAATAATTTCAGGATTAGTTAATTGATATAATCCATTATAGATTCCTTTCTTACCTTTAATAATTAGTTCATGTCCTTTTTCAACATCAGCTAATACTGTACTGCTGCCCGCATATAGGTAAGTACCATCTGTAGCATCTTGGATATATGCGCTATTTCCAATAAGTTGAGTAACTATACCTTTAATATAAACGATATCTCCTAATGCTATTTCTTCAGTTTTAATCTTACTAATATTTACAATTGCAGAGTCAAATTTAGCATAAACGTTTGTTGCTCCTTCAATTGCAACATTAAAATCAAATGCTTCTGATAATGCTTGATCTTTAAACCATCCTATAAATGAATATCCAACTTTAACTGGATCTTCAATTGCAACTTTGCTTCCGTGTTCTACTTCTACAGTAGCCAATACGTCAGCACCATCATAGAATGTAACTGCATATTTCTTTAAATTAAATAGTGCATTAACTTTTAAGTTTTCTGCTGGCATGCTTGATAAATCTTTATCCCAACCACCAAAGTCATGACCTGCTTTTGTAGGTTCTTCTGGTAATGGAATCGCTGCGCCATAAGCAACAGTTAGTTCTGCACCGTATGGAGCTTCATCTACATAGAATTGAACTTTATATTTATTTGCTTCAAAAATTGCATTTACATTTAAATGTTCTTCAACATTATTATATGCTTTATCCCATTTAATAAATGTATGTCCTTCTTTTTTAGGAGCTTCTGGTGTAACAGCTGATTCTCCAGGAGATAACATTTGTTCTGGACCATATTGAACTCCGTCTACAAAGAACTTAACACTCAGTAAATATGCTTCAAATTCAGCATTGATATCTAAATCGCTAGCAACATTAGTATGTTCTTTATCCCAGCCGATAAAGTGGTATCCATATTTTGCTGGATTAGTTTCTGGTAGTACAGCATCTTCACCATATTTAACAGATTGAGCCTCACCATATAATACACCATCAACTAAGAATTGAACTTGATAATATCTAATCTCCAAAATTGCATTTAAGTTTAAGTGAGATGTTACACTATCAACTGGCTTATCCCACTTAACAAATCTATAGCCTTTTACTTCAGGTGCTGCAAGTTCAAGAGCTTCGCCATGTTCAACAATTATAGCATCACCATATTGTTCGCCAAAAACATAAAGTTTAACTGTATATTTGTTTTTCTCAAACTCGGCATTTACGGTTAAATCGCCTTTAACGCTGTTAAGATATTTATCCCACTTAACAAACTTGTGTCCTTCTTTAACTGGGTTTGCTGGAAGTACGGCTGCAGCACCATGTTCTACAATTTGAGTTTCTAACAACTCGCCATCTTTATAAAATTTAACTTCATATTTGTTAATTTCAAACTCGGCATTTACAACTAAATCTTCCATTACATTAGTAAAAGCTTTATCCCACTTTTTAAATGTATGACCTAATTTCTCTGGATTAGCTGGCGCTACTGCGTCATCACCGCGTAATACGCTTTGCTCAGCAATTAATTTTCCATCAGCTAAGAACTTAACGCTTTGATAATATTCTTTACATCTATAAACTGCGTTTAATTCTAAAGCACCACGTACATTACTATATTCTTTATCCCAACCAATAAAATCAAATCCTTCTTTAGCAGGAGCAGCAGGAGCAACTGCGTTTCTTCCATAAGCAACTTCTTGTGTGCTTAAAACTCTACCGTCAGCTAAGAATTTAACTTCATATGTTTTTGGAACAAAAATAGCATCTACTCTACGATCAAAATAAATCTCTTCTAATAAACCTCTCCAACCAGCAAATTCATGCCCTTCTGGTGCAGCTGGATCTTCTGGTAATACGGGAGCTTTGCCATATTTTGTTGTTTTTTCTGCGTATAGTTCACCATTTACATAAAACGAAATAGTTTGATCGTTTAATTCGTAAACTGGATATAGAACTACATCTACTAATACTGCTTTAGTATCATCATAAGCAGGACCATTTTCACCAATTGCCCAATGACTAAATTTGTGTCCTGTTTTATATGGCGCTGGTTTTAATTTTAAAACAAATCCTTCTGGAACAGAGATAGTTAAGTCTCCGCCATCACTTTTTCCACCTTTAAGAACTATGTTTTTAAAAGCTGGATTATCACCTTTAACAACTACTCTAACGAAAAAGATTTGGTTTCGAGTTTTTACACTTATTGTAGCAGTACCAGGGCTAACAGCTATGATTTTACCATCTTCAACTTTAGCCACTTCTTCATTAGATGATTTCCATTCAATCTTTGCATCTTCAGGTTCAACAATCAAGTCTAAATTATACTCCGCCCCCGCATTTACAAAAACTTCCTTTTCTTCAATTTCTAGTTTAGTCGATTGTGGTTCAGTACAACCAGATAAAACTAGAGCGCTAACAACAACTAATAGCAAAACAAAAAGATTTCGCAACATTGTCTTCGTCTGAAATTTCATATTTTTCCTCCTTATTTTATATTACTCGATAACGTAGAATACACTACGCCACACTTGCTTAAACCTTGCTTCTGTCATTTCAATATAAACAAAGAATTGACTTCCAAAACGACTATTTACATTAGGGTCATTAACTAAAATAGTTATATTACCATTGTTATCAATACGATAACCCCTAACAACTATTAAGTGACCACCAGTATTATATAACCTTCTATCTAAATGATATACATCCCCAGAAATACTTGCAGCCATTGGACCATGATGTGCTAGGTGATATAACATATCTTCGATATTATATATTCTCCTCACATAACTTAACTCTCCAAACCCACTCATTCCGTGAGTATTGAATACCCAGTTACCAGGATAATTAATACGATAATCCCATAATAGATATGAAACATAACGATTTTCATAAACATCTTTATCAGAGAAATTATAACCTTTATATTTCAGAAGCATTGTTGATGATGTTCCGCTACAAATCTTATTACCTATGCTTGGTACTTCGTTTTGATTTACTTTAGGTACATCATAATCTACTTCCCTAGGTAAACTATTAATATCTACAGTTGTAGGTAAAGCAGAACGCACTAAACTAATATTTACTAAAGCTAGTTTAGGAGAAGGGACATCTAAAGCGGTTCTTCTTAAAACTACTTTATATTGCACAGCTGATGCTACTTGACTATTCTTTACAGAAATCATATCTGTATCCATACTAGCAATTGCATCACCATGAGCTGATAAACTTGAATGTTGATTGCCTAATCCCCAAGGCCCATAAGTAAAATATTGACTCCAAGTAGATCCTACTTTTAATCTTATTAACAATTCTCCTGTTGCGTTTTGACTAGAACTTACAGAATAAGAGCCTTCAACACCTCTAACCCCACTTACTGGGATTTCTAAAGATTCATAGTAACCACTAAGTTTTGTTGGGTCTAATACTAAACGATCATTTTCAAATAATAAATTAGAAAATGTCCCGTTAAAATCGCTAGACTTTACACGATGTAAAATATTGTAAGCATCACCTGTTGTAATGTTTTGTTTTTCAATTGTTACTTCATAATTTATTGCCATCGTTTCTTCTCCTGCTGTTAATGTTAGAGTAAGTGTTGTTTGTATTTCTTGTTCACCCCTTACAATAACACCATCTTCAAAAATTACTCCACCCGTACTAGCTTGCCAGCTATACTTTACATCATATGGAAGTTCGAATCTTAAAGAGCGAGTTACATAAGCAGGAACGCTAATAAGCGGAAGTGCCGCATTTAATCTTCTTTGAGCATTAAATGGCTTGGCGATAATTACATAATCGCGATCAGGCATTTCATCATCTAAAATCATTGCATTTAAATTAACTGTAGTTGGTTCACTTACAAAACTAAGGACACCAGTTGATGACAATACTCTTTCATTATCACTAAACCAATCAATATGATATCCTCTAAATTCAGTCGGAATATCAACGTTATCATCTACCTCTTCTGGTAGATTAATACTATTTAATACTTCTGTTGCTGTAACAGCAGCTATATTTATTGTATAAGTATGACTATAAGTTTCGCCTAAATGAGTAATGCTAGCAGTTAAATCTACGGTTTTTGCACCTTTACCTGCTACAACCTTACCTTCATTAGTTAACAACGATTCATCACTACTTTGATAATCAATTATAAATTCAAGATCTTCAATCAAAGCTGCTTTTTGAAGTTCAATATAACGTTCAGTTGTAATTACATTAGGAATTGGCAAGTTCTTAAGTACTTCATCAAACTCAGGACCTGAAGTTTCAGGACGAGCAATAGTAATAGTAAATTCTTTTACATATTTAATATCGTTAATAATCACACTTGCATTTACCGCTACAACCGTATCTTCTTCAACAACAGGCGCAACGCCATTTTCAATAATGTCTGGTGTAAATTTATAAGTAACTGGATAGTTTACGCCTTCATAATTAACTTGTTCATCTAAACCTAAAGCTTGCTTTGAATAAACAACATCTGGCATATAAAGATTAGTAAACGGATCAATAGTTGCTCGATTGATTAATACTATATATGTAGCCTTATAATCAACCCCATTAATCGTTACTTTTGCTTCTATTGTCATTTGACTATCTGGAAGATATGGGTCAACTCTACCTTCGTCAGTTAACTTTGGATCAAAAGTGTAAGTAACTAGATAGTCTTTCCCTTCATAAGTTAATGTTTTTGGAAAAGTAACTAAAGCTCCACTTTCTGTTACCGCTATAATATCAAAATTTTTAAATGGATCTATTATATTTTTTATTGTTATTTGGTGGTTAAAAGTATAAGTTTTACCATCAATTTCTACTTCTGCACTAATAGTAACTACCTTATCTTCATTAACACCAATAATTACGTTATTCTCTCCAAATAAAGAAGAGGCGTCGTAAGTTATATTATATTCTTTACCATCATATGTTAGAGTGTTGGGTAAAGAATATGCCGTTTCTTCATCAAGCTCAGAAGGGAGACTAAATCCTTTAAAAGGTTCTAATTCCTCAACTTCTGGCTGACAACTGCATCCTACTAGCAATAAAGCCAGTAAAACAAACAAGAATCGTTTCATAAGTTAAGCTCCTTTATCACTTATATTATTATACCATATTTTCATCTTTTTTGCCACCTTTTAGAGCCTATATTACAAACAATTTACACCTATAAAAAGGAAAAGCCAAACTTTCATAAGAAAATTTGGCTTTCGTAGGGGTGTGAATATTAAATATTCACTTAGGGGATAAAGCAACTATCTCTAGTTGCTTTATTATAATACTACACTTTATTTAAAAAAACAAGTATATTATTAAAAAATATTTTATTTTTGCTTTTATTTATTTATCATTATCTAAGCTTTTAATTAGTTTCTTCGCTAGTAAATGTGCCGACCCAATTAACAATAACATTGTATTAAGTAGGTTTGTAAAGTAAAGTGGATATCTAAATTGAATTATATTGAACTCAATATCAAAATTAACTTGCATATTCTGATTGATTTGAATCAAAGTTATAATTAAAGTAAGCATTGAAAGAATCATTGCAATTGAACCTATCGCTATTGCTTTAAAAAGGAAAATCAAATAAATATCTTTTTTACTAGCTCCTTCTTTAATTAAAGCTTTAACCATATCTTTATTATCAATAAAGTTTTGCTTAAAAACCACAACAAGTAGTGCTGTTGTAACTACAGCTAGTAAAAACAAAGCTAAATAAAAACCAAAGTGGAGTTTGTATTTCAAATTAGAAAATACCAAAACTGCTTTAGCACCCGGATCCTCCCAAATTAAATTATTTTCATTAAGTTCGGAAATAATATCTTCATAACCTTCATTTAAATAATTTAAATAATTATCATAAGCATAATATTTAAAATATTCTTCTTTAATTTTTTGAAAATTAGCATTAGTTATTAAAACATCAGGTAAATGCTCACTATCTTCATATACCCCAACAATCGTCATTCCGCTTTCATAAAAATTATATAAATTCAAAACATCACTATGAGCATTATGATATTTTTCTTCTTCTAAATTAGGAAGCGTAAAAGAAATCCCATAATATAATGGTTTGTTAATCTTACTATATACTGTTTCTGAAATTATTACTTCGTTATCTAAAATAGGCAAGCTTCCTAGTTTTAAACTAAGGTTTTCTTCAAACTTATTAATAGTCCCATATTCTAAAGAATAATAATTATAACTACCAAAATAATCGTGTTTTGTAATATCACCATTTAGTTCTATGCGATAAGTATTATTAGCTAACAAATCAACATATTTTCCATTTACAATACCTAAATTATATTCAAAATCATATTTATATATAAAGTTAGGGTTTTGATCTAAATATCTATTACTAAAATCTACATCTTTATAAGTTGTTAAGATTTTTCCTGTAATAGTTAACTGAATGTCATTAATTTTTATCTCATCACCAATATTTAAAGCAGCCCTCTCCATAAAATGATCAGGTAAAGCTATATCAGTTTCACCTAAAGGATAATTGCCTTCTAATCTAAAGTGCCAAGCTGTAGAATGAGACATCCCAAGATTAATCTTTCCTAAAAAATCACCTTCGATATCATAAACTTCTTGACCTTTTAATACACCATAAGTATAACCAAAAGCCTTTTTAATGTTTTTTTGTAATATTTGGCCTTTTACTAAAGACTTTTGATAATTATTTCCCAATTCATCAATATATTCAACTTCTTGAGAGAAAACCATATAATTCGGCTCAAAGGCATTATAATACCTTGTTAGGTTTCTTGTATTAGTATATAAAATAATTGTGGCCATCAAAGTAAAAACTAAAATTGAAAAAGAAAAAATAACAACAATAAAGAAATGCATTAGTCTGTTTTTGGAAAAGTTCTCAACCACATAACCAACAATTTCTTTAAAACTTAAACATTTCTTCTCTTTTTTAGGTTCCTTGTTTGCAATATCTGTTTTATCCATATCTAAAACCCCTTTGTTTTTATAAAAACAAAATCTTTCCCTTTTTGGTTAACTTATTTTATCACACTCCATATTTATTGTCAATTAGTGGTTTTCAAAAAAACCAATACTGATTTTGCTATCAAAATTTAATGTTTTATACTATAATATACAAAGAGGTAGAAAAATATGGATATCAAAAAAATAGATTTAAATATGGCTACAAATTACTTATCAGTAGATAAAGTAAATTGGATTCAAGTAAATAATAATAACTTTGTTTTAAAAGGAGGTCTCTTTTTTAAAGAAAACAAATCTTTTCATAGATTGCCAAAAACAATTGAAACTAGACCTAATTTAATTGCCTTAGGTAAACACAGTAGTGGAATTTACTTTGATTTCAAAACTAATAGCACCGCTATTTCTTTAAAAGTAGATATCTCATCTAAAGCTTACATGGCTCATATGGCAGCTACAGGCCAAAATGGATTTGATCTTTATTTTAAAAATAAAGGAAAATGGATCTTCCTAGCTACTACTAAAGTTAATTCTGAAAGTTATGCCCTGACGTTAATTAAAGATTTAAAACCTCTGGTAAGAGAATATCGTCTTTACTTCCCTTTATATAACGAAGTAAAAGATATCTATTTAGGGATTGATGAAGGCGCTAGTATTAAAAAAATAACAAACAAAGAAGAAAAAATTGTTTTCTATGGTACTTCTATTACACAAGGTGGTTGTGCTACAAGACCAGGAATTAACTATACTAGTCTTTTAGGAAGAAAACTAAAATTAGAAGCAATTAACTTTGGTTTTTCGGGTAATTGTCATCTAGATAAAGCAATGTTAGGTATCTTAAAAGAGATTAAAAATATGAAATATTTAATTTTAGAACCAGAATCTAATCTAACTAACGAAATGTTAAAAGAAAAATTACCTCCATTTTTAAAAGAACTAAAGAATTCTTTAAAGAAAACAGAAATTATTTTAATTAGTGCTTTTCCTCAACCAGTTACTTTAATTAAAGATGAAGCAAAAGAAAATTATTTAAAACGAAAAGAGTTTCAAAAACAACTTTGTTTAGACTTAAATGTTAGATTTCTTGATGGCTTTGAGATTTTAAAAAAGCTAAATTACGAAGAAACTGTAGATGGTATCCATTTAACTGATTTAGGTTTTTATAACTTATATTTATATTTAAATAGATATTTAAGGAATTTAAAATGATGTTTACATATACAATCCAAAAACAAACTTCAATAGATGACTTTCTTAAAAGTTTTTATTTAAGTAGATCAAATATTTATATTTTAAAAACAAACAAATTAATTAAAGTAAATGGTAAATTAATAACCGATAATATCCTTAACAAAGGGGATCTTATTGAGATTGATTTGTCTTCTTTTGATACAAATGTCGCAAAGAAAAAAGAAGGTAAACTAGATATCATTTTTGAAAATGAAGATTTTATTATCATAAATAAACAAAAAGATATCTTAACTCATACAGACTCTAAAAGTATTGATACTTTAGAAAATTTTTTAAGTTATTATTTAGATTCAAAGGTTAGAATAGTGCAACGTTTAGATAAGGAAACAACAGGAATTATTTTATTTCCTAAGCATCTTTTAAGTGCATCTTACTTTAGTAATCTAATTGAAAACGGAAGATTCCTAAGAGTTTATCTAGCATTAGTAAAAGGTAAAATGCCCAAGCAAGAAGGATATATTAATTTACCTATTGGCAAAGATAGACATAAGCAAAATAAATACTTAGTCACAAAACAAGGTAAAGAAGCACTAACAAGATATAAAGTCTTAAAAGAAGGAAATGTAAGTTTAGTTTTATTTGAAATTTACACAGGTAAAACTCACCAAATTAGAGTCCATACAGCACACATTGGTAATCCAATTATCGGCGATTCTCTTTACGGAAATAAAGAAGACACATTATATCTTCATTCCTTAAAAATTGGTTTTGTAAATCATAGAAGTAAAGAACTAGAAACATACGAAACTGAAATTCCAAAACACTTTTATGAAAGGATGAAAAAAGAAAATGGAAATACTTTTAGAAACAAATAAATATTTAATAGGAATAACAAAAGAACCTAAATATTTAGAACAATCTTTTAAACTAAGATTTGAGGATTTAATTTTAGAATTCAATAAAGCTAAAAAAGCAAATGGAACTGATTATAGTAAATATGATGATTTTTGTGAACATTTAGTATGCATCGATAAAGAAATTGATGAAGTTGTAGGTTCATATAGAATTGCAACTAAAAAAACTTTAAAATCAATGCCTTTTGTATCAGAAGAAGAATTTAATATGGATAATTTAAAAGCAAATTATAATTTACTAGAAGCTAGTAGAGCAGTTGTAAAGAAGGAATATCAAAGCACTATTGTAATGTCTTTGTTGTGGCAAGCAGTTATTAACTATGCTTTAGATAATGATATGGATTTTCTATTTGGAACAGCCTCTTTTAAAGGAATAGATCCTTCTCCTTATAAACAAGCTTTTAGTTATCTTTATTATAATTATTTAATTGATGATAAAATAATGCCCAAAGCAATTAAAAACAAATTCGATTTAAATTTTATTCCCAAAGATCAAATAGATATGAAAACAGTAAAAGAAAAAATGCCTGTCATTTTAAAAGGTTATTGTTTGCTTAATGCTAAAGTAGCAGCTGAAGGCTATATTGACTATGACTTTAACTCAGTTGATGTTTTAGTATTGTTAGATGTTAAAAACGTTAATCCTAGAGTATTAAAAAGATTTGTGAAATAAAGAAAAGACTGAAGAAAATCTTCAGTCTTTTTTTAACATATTTTTATTTGTGCATAACCTCTTTGCTAATTATTTCAATAGTTTCTTTGCTTATCTTAGATATTTCCAATAAATAAGCTGTATTTAATCTAGGATTAAATAAGCCTATCTTATTAACATTTTTAATCTTATAATTGTTTGATTTTTGCCCATTCAGCCAATTAATAAATAATTTTAATGTGTTTTTACAAGAAATAGGTCTTTTTAATGTTTTTAAATCCCACATTGTATCTTTAATTAAATAATTACTCATTCCAGAATTTATATTTTCAATATTCCCATCCGAACAGCAACGAAAACCCACTTTTTCTACAACCCCTTGTTGTTTAAAAAAATTAATTGTTCTATTTACCATAACTCTGATATTATTTATAGTCGTTTGATCTGGTTCTATTTCACCTATATATATTGGATAATTAGTATAATCGAAATTTTTATATCTTAAATCATAAATAGATGCTTTGCATGCTGCAAAAATAGATTTATCATCTAATCCTGTAATTTGATTTAAAAAACAATCTATACTTTTTCCTTCTTTTTTTTCAAATGCTTGCATTTCGCTAACAATACTTAACACTTCTTCGTTTGGTTCTTCAAGTCCCATAGCAATTAATAGTCCATTTTTTGTTTTTATTGCTGCTTTGTAAACAATCAAATTTATATATCCTTCTATAGGCACCTGAAATGCTTCATTTATGGGTATTCCCATCATAAATCTAGTTAAATAATCAACAGTCAAATCTACTATAATTGGAGAAAATTTTTCTTCTTCAAGTTTTAGACTATCATTATATTGTATTTTTTTAAATTTTGACGGTTCTATATACCCATGCTTAGGCTGGGTAAGATTGTCAATATAAGAAATTTGTGATTTCATCATATTTTGATTCTCCTAAACTATTATTAATTAATAATTCCTATTAGTAGCAAATTACATCTTCTTCGATTTTTTTGATTGTTTCTTTAGGAATTTGTGATGTCTCTAATATGTACGCTATATTCAATCTTGGATTAAATATTCCTATTTTATTTATATTTTCAAATTTTTCATTTCCTGAGTGTTTCCCCATTATCCAATAAATAACTACTCGTAATGTATGTTGGGATGAAATTGGTATTTTAATGCTTTTTAAATCCCATAGTGTGTCTTTTGTTAAGTAATCTCCATCTCCTGAATTAATGATTCGTGTATATCCGTTTGGTTTAAAATCAAATCCACTAACAATTATAGGACCATACTTATCAAAGAATTTGAGTGTTCTCTTAACCATAATCCTAATGCTCTCAATGGATCTCTGGTCGGGATTTATATCGCTTGCCACAGGGGAGGATATGACCCCATTAAGGTTTCTAAACCAAATATCATATGTGCATAGTTTGCACGCCGCAATAATTGAAGTATCATCTAACCCAGTGATTTGTTCGCTTAAATATTTAAAACCAATTTTTGTGTCATCATCAAATTTTAAATTTGATTTGATAATCTCCTTTTTTTCTTCTTTTAAAGCTGATTCTTCTTCCTCAGTTACTATTTCCACTTCTTCATCGTATCCAAAATATTTATTTTCCATTGCTTTTATTTTCATTAGGTTTGCTTTTTCTTTCGGATAGGACTTAAATTCAATGCGTCTTGTATAACCCAAATAAGATATTTTAAATGCCTCAGGGACAGGAACACCGCTCATATATCTAGTTAAATAATTTACTACTGTATGCATAAGATTAGAAGAAATGTTTCCTTCTTTTATTTTTAAACCGTCATCAAACTTTATCTCTTGAAATTGTTTGCGACTTACATAACCATTAGGTGGTTGTTTAACATTTCTAATTCGAGCAATTACTGAACGTGTTTTTGGAACTGGTGGTTTGTATTGAAGATAAGCAAAATCTGTATATACACTTATAGCAAGTTTAATTTTTCTCATATTGTCTCCTATAACTATAATATTATAACATAAAAACAAAATATTTATATTTTAAAAGCTACGTTTATTAAACGTAGCTTTTAATTTAATGGCGTCCGTGGAGGAATTCGAATCCCCGACCCCCGCCTTAGGAGGGCGATGCTCTATCCAGCTGAGCTACACGGACAAATATCTTATTTTACCGCGTTATTCTCTTTTATCGTTCCGCCTTTTATTGCTGTATCAGTCACACTCATTAAAACATTAGGGAAGTGTAGTTTAATTTTATCTTTTAAAAAATTTGAGTTTTTACGATTAAGAAACAAAACAAAAATCACTTTATCCCCCTCAATTCCTTTTCCTTGCATTTTAGTAAAAGCATACTTATTCTCTTCTAAAAAGGTGGAAAGGTCGTGGTCTTTTTCTGCTGTACAAATTAAATGAATTTGAATCTTTCCTAATCCTATTTTTTGCTCTAAAATTAAACCTATAACAATTCCGAAAGAATAGCCTAAAGCATAAGCTACTGCTTTTAAGGGGGCACTTCTAATATCAGTTAGTACTAAAACTGAGATTACAACCCAAAGTGCTATTTCAAAAAAAGTAATTACCGAACCAATTTTAGAAAACCCTCTATTTACTAGGCGTATTCTTATTGTACTCATCGTTGTATTGATAAGTTTTAAAACCATTATAAGAACTAAAAGCCCAATAAATTCTAAGGTTGTCACTTAAATAATCTTCTCCTTGGATTAATAGTTCCTCCTGATAATTCGGTAATATCACTTTCCCCAATTACTACATTAGGATCTACTTTTAAGATATCTTCTTTAAGTTTATGAACCCCTTTACGATTTGCATAAACAATTAAAATTGCCTTTGAGCCTTTATAACCTTGGGCGTTTACTGTTGTAACACCAATTCTTTGTTCTCTTAATAATGCCGCAACTGAATCGCTTTCGTCAGTTGGTAAAATGATTTGTAACATCACTTTTCCAAAAGCTAACTTTTTCTCAATAATGGAGCCTAAATAAACACCAACTGAATAAGCTAACGAATAAACAATTCCTTTAATTGGATATTTCATAACGTTATCTAAAACAGATCCCGCTACAAACACCCATAAAATTAGCTCAAAAAACGCCAAAATAGATGCCGGCACTTTAAACCCACGATTTACCAAAATTAATCTAACAGTCATAACCGTAATCTCTAAGACTTTTAATAAAAATATAATTAATAATTCATACCATGGTACGTTAAAAAAATTTTCAATATTTAATAATAATATCATTTTGTCTTCCCTTTCTTTCTCTTTCTTTCAACTACATTAACTACTATACTTAAAGCAATTAAAACTCCCAAACCTACCAAAACCCAAATATAGTTATTTTTAACCCAATCTAGAGTTTCATTAAATGTTTGAACTTCTAAAATTTGAATTTCTGCTACTATTGTCTCTTTATCCAAAGTCTTAGTAGCAACAAACGTGATTGTTAGCATTTGTTTTCCATCTTGCATTTCGCTTAAATGGAAAGGTGTTGTTACTTGTACACCTTCTTCTACAACAATCTTCCCCTTAATATCTTCACTCTTAAAAACTGACCCTACAAAGACATTTTCGGCTTTTTTTGTCATTCCGTCGATTGTATAATTTATTTTTTTAATTAAAGGTTTCAAAGTTGCATCATCAGTAATTTGACTATCTTCAGTTAATAACTCCCCATTAATTTCCCAACCCATAATTAAATAACCAGGATCTTTTTCAATATCATTCAATAAATCTGATTCATATAAAGCAGATACATCAGTAAAATCATAATCAATTGAATTTCCTTCTAAGTCTTCAAAAGTGATTACTATTTTTTGATACATAGGGTGAGCATAAACATTGTACTCTTCTGTAATATAATTCCAAGAAATAAATTTATATCCATTTACATGCGGTGCTTCATAATTTGGGATCTCATCGCCTAAATTGTATGGAATAGATGCTAATACATTACCATCTTTATCATAATAAACAACAGTATTATGCTCAGGAGCTAAGATATTAAAATTGAAATTGATTGATAAAGTTTCAAATCCACTACCTAAAGCTCCCCTTGCTCTAATAGTATAAGAGCCAATAGCGCTCGGCATCTCGCCTAAAAGAATATTATTACTATCAAAATAAGATATCGTAAACGCAGCATTGGGATTAGCTAAGATATATAATTTTTCATAGCCTTTAATTGGATGGCCATTATAAACATAATTTTCTTGTGTTTCTAAATAAAAATCCTGTAACAAATTAGGATCAAAAGCTATATTTGATAAAGGAGATGGCGAATAAGCTTCATCCTTAATTACGTGCTCGTTTGATGGTGCAGCTAAAAAATAATCGTAATCTACATAATCTGGACTCAAATGTTCCCCAATGGGATCGCCAAAAGTCACATCAGTAAAATACCACTTATCAATCATAAAAACATGACTCCAAGCATGATTTTCCCAACCACCAGAACCGTATGCTTGCCCCGTTGTAGTTATCACTGGTATATTGCAATAATTAGCTAACATTTGAAAAGCTTCAGCGTAAGCCTCACAAACAGGTTCGTATAAGGATCCATCTTTTCCAAAATCGGACTTAATTAAAGCACCACTAGGAACATGAGCGAATTTACTTGAATTCGTGTCATATTCGTTGTTTTGTATTAGCCAAGTATATAAATATCTTAATTTCTGGTAATCATTTTGAAGTAAATCAACTTCTTGTTTTAAATACGCTCTACGAGCTAAAATATGAATTAAATCTTCATCAACTAATGATTGATTATATTCTCCATCATTTAAATAGCCAACTTCAATTCTTGGCTTAACAATCAAAAACCCCAATCTTGAAGTATCTGGCTCAATATTATTGTTAAACCAAAAATATTCTGGATGATCTAAATTAAAGGCCTTCCAAGCTTCAAAAGCAGCATTATATAAATCTTGCAACGTATCACCAAGTTGTTGTTCTATAACGACTTCAAAAGGATATCCTACTCTAATTGCAGATAAGAAAGCATCATAAATTTCTTTTTCGTATTCATCTAAAGTATTGTAATAAAATTTATTCCCAATTTCTTGACTATTATGTAAAGCATTAACTTTTTGACTAAAATTCATACTTGCATAATCATTATAAAACTCTTCAAATGATTTCGCTTCTACTTTGTAATTAAAAAATAATACACCAAAAACAGCAAGCAAAAATACAAATAATACTTTTCTTTTCATTTTTACTCCCATTCTATTGTTCCTGGAGGTTTTGAAGAAATATCATAGATTACTCTACTACACTTTGTTTCCAAAACAATTCTCTCGCCAATTTTAGATAATATTTCATAAGGTATAGGATAAGCTTGAGCTGTTTGAGCATCTTTACTTATTACTGCTCTTAAAGCAATAACATAATTATAGTTCCTCTTACCATCAAAAATCCCCGTTGATTTAGTATCTAAAACAACAGTAAAATATTGCCAAATAATTTGGTCTAATTTTGCTTTTTTTAATTCTTCCCTAAAAATAGCATCACTTATTTTAGCCATTTGAAGTTTTTCATTAGTAATTTCACCCATAACTCTTACTCCCAAACCTGGGCCAGGAAAAGGTTGTCTTAATAATAGTTCATCATCTAAACCCATTATTTTACCTAATGCTCTAACTTCATCTTTATATAATTCTTTAATCGGCTCTACTAACTTAAACCCTAATTCGCTAGGTAATCCCCCAACATTATGGTGTGATTTAACTAATTGTTCTCCTTTTTTAGATTCAATAACATCAGTATAAATCGTTCCTTGAGCTAAATATTCATATTCTTTACCCAAACTCTTTGCTTTTTCCTTAAAACAATCAATAAATATTTTCCCAATAATTTTTCGTTTTTCTTCTGGATCTTTAACTCCTTGTAAATTATCTAAAAATATTTTAGATGCATCTAAATATTCTACTTCAATTCCATATTTTTCAAATCTCTCTAAAACTTGTTTTTCTTCATTTAAACGAAGTAATCCGTTATTGATAAACAAACAAGTTAGTTGGTCTTTAATTGCAAGGTGTAAAATCTTTGCCACAACGGTTGAATCAACACCACCAGAAATTCCTAAAAGTACTTTTTTAGTTCCAACTTCTGCCCTTATTTCTTTAATTTGTTTTTCTAAATATTGATGTAAACTAAGATTTGGATTTGATTTCATAAAACACCTCACCATTTATTATAGCACAATTAACTATAGAAATAAATAAAAAAAAGTTAACATAAATTTGAAAATGTTAACTCTTTAAATCTTTATTCTTTAGACTCTTTTTTCTCCTCTTCAAGCTTAGGTTCCTCTTTTACAACTTCTGCTTCTGCTTCAATTATATTTTCTTCTGGAGCCCCAGCTTGAGCTATTTCCTCTTGTTTTTCTTTAGTTGGTTTTTTAAAAATATGGACAATTAAATAAATTGATACTCCAATAACTACAATTGCAATTAAACCTATAGGAGATCCTACTACTCTTAAGAACCCACCAACTTTTGGAATTCTTCCTGAATAAATTCCTACAAATTTATCTTTTGTAATACGCCAATAATCCATTGGTTTTTCAGGATCAGCTGGACGTGTGCGGAAACATGCATCTCCTCTTTCGTTTACAGTCCATTCAGCAAAATAGTGAACTACCACATTATTATTAGGATCTACAAAAGCAACAATATCGCCTTCTTTTAAATCATCAAAATCATAGGCAGTAATGAATACAAAATCATTAGGAACTAATTCTGGCGCCATACTTTCTGTCAAAATTACATAGCCTTTGAAACCCATATATCTTGCAGTTAAATTAGGTGACACTAAGTTAAATACAAAATAAAAAATTAAATAAGCTAATACTACTAGTGAAGCAACATAACCAATCCAACCAAAAACAGCTTTAACTTTTTCTTTTTTAGCTTTTTCTTCATCGATTGTTACTACTTCTTGTTCTGGTTTCATAACGAACCTCCCTCACGCATATATTATTACATAATAAATTAGTTTTGTCAACAACAAAAAAATTATTCTTTACATATAAGTAAAATGCTTACATTATAGTTTTGATAGCGCATGAACTATTAAAACCATGCTCCAAGTATCCAATTTACAATACTCTTCTAGATTCTTTCTTACTTCTTCCAAATCTTCTTCGTCTAGTTTTGGAAAAGAATAATAAGCCTCCTGCGCCATCATCCCTTCTTGAATTTCTAAATCTTTGTAAGATAATTCGGGCGCAAAAACTGGTAATACCTTTTTAATACTATAACTTCCTTGCAACTTATTATCATAGAAAAATACTTGTGTTTTGTTATTTATTTTTCTTTTAAAAGCGTCCATTAAATCTACTATATTATCGCGTATTTTTAGTAACTCTTTTTCATATTGAGGAAAAATCTCGGCAAATTCTTTTATTCTTGACTTTTCAAAAGTATCATTATATACAAGCACAGTTCCTCCGTTTTTTAAATCGATTTCTTTAATTAATGCTTTCACACATTCTTCCCTATGATCTCCAAAATCAGGGACTAAAAACGAATAATGATTTTCATTAATATCTTTTAAAGCATCTTTAGAAAGCTCTGTATGTAAAGAAAACTGAAACACAGATTGCATATAAGGCGTTTCATCTTGAAAACGTGGAAGGGGAGATGATAAAGTTTCAAAATCTAAATAATATATAGGATATTCTAGTTTATCCAACCACTTTTTAATTGCTTCTTTATTAATATGTTGTTCATCTTTAATAAAAGCTTCTCTTTGAATTTTGTGTAAAACAGATGTAAGCTCACTATCACTATACATATCCATTGTAATTTTGCCCTCTAAGATATCTTTATATTTCTTTTTCCCAGCAAAATATAAAGCAGATCCAGGAATATTTTCTAAGTAAGCATAACAAACCGGGCAAAATAAACATTCTTCGCTATTATCATTTCTTTTACACTTTGAATCTATCTCTGGTTGAATAAAAACATTTTGCTTGATTGCGCTTTGAATCTTTTTAACTTCTGCTTCAAGTAAATATAAATATTCGTTATAAAATTGCCCCATCTCTAGTAAAGTAACAATTTCTCCTTTACCTTCTACATAAGGATAAGGATCATCAACTGTTGCTCTATTTAGATCTAAAGTATATTCGTGATTTAAAAAAGCTAAATAAAAAGATATTTTCTTTAAATGAGGATTGTTTTTAGTAACTAACCAATAAGTATACAAACCATCAAAAATATATTTGCCTAGTGCACTAGTAGGATTAAAAACTTGATCTACTAAAAATTTATCATATGTTTCAATTTCATCTTCTGTTTCAAGTTCACTGCGTTCTTTTAATCTTAAAATGCTTTCTTCTTTCTCAAAAAAAGGTTTCTTTTCGTCTATAAATTTATTAGTTGTCGTTGCCTTAGCTTCTAAAACAATAATCTCATTAATAGTTTCTTGGTAGCCATCTATTTTTGTGTAAAAAGTATTACCTTCTTGATCATGATAAACAACTTCTTTTTGCTCTGCTAAACTGCCCGCTTTAAGGTTTGTTTTTAAGATTTTATTAGCATACTTAATTAACACTCTTTCCGTCTCCGCAAACTGCTCTTGTTCATATTCTTTCATTGGGTTTTCTAACTTGTTTTCATAAGTATTCTTATCAATCATTTCGTCTAAATGTTTTTGTAAATCAAATAAACTGCCATTTACAAAACTAGCATTTCTTTTCTCTTCATATAGTTTATTTAAACTATAATACGACTCACAACGAATAAGTTCTTTAAATAATGTTTTACTTATCTTCATCTTTTTACCTCTTTAAAGTATTATATCATAAAAAAGGGCAAACGCCCTTTTTAATATACTTTATCTTTTGTTTTTTTTATGATTAAATGCAAGATAAAATCAATTATAAAAACAAAAATAATTAAAATAATTGTCCAAGCAAAAACTCCTTTAGTTTCTAAATAAGTATTTTGAATGGCTATTTGATAACCTATCGTTCCTTTAGTTTGGGCAATCATTTGCGCTGTTACAATAACTTTCAACCCCAAACCAAAAGATTGAAGTAACGATACTAAAATCTTTGGCTTTGAAAGTGGAAAATAGATATCTTTTATAACTAAATAATTTAAATTACTTACAGTTTTAACATCATCAAGCAAATCTTTATCAATAGAATTTATACTGCTATAAATGCCTTCATAAAGAATTGGAAAGATTACCAAGAAAGTAATAACATAAGGAGTAAATCTTTGACCAACCATTAGTAAAAACAAGACGATAACTGCTACAACCGGAATACTTTTTAGTAAAGTAACTATTGGACTAAAGAAATGTTTGAATCCTTCAAATCTTAAAGCAAGAAGAGAAAAGACGAAAGCTAAAATTAGAGTCAAAATAGTTACAATTAAGATATCTAAAAAGGTCCTTAATATAATTAAATATGTTTCTCCCTTAGTGAATAGTTCCCCTATTGTTTTAAAAACTAAACTTATTTTTGGTAAAACAATCTCACTATCTACAAGAATACTACCAATAAACCAAACAAAGATTACAAACAATATCCCCAAAGAATAATATAAATATTTTTTATCAATTTTATTCATATGGGGTATAGAAAGCTTGATCTGGTAATTTACCACCTACTAAAGCAGCGTCTTCAGTTAAAAGCAAATTAAAGAACTTTTCGATATCTTCTTTAATATCTATAGCTTTTTTAAATTCGATATTGCTTAGAGGAATTGAACTAGCAATTAAATCTTCTTTCATGCTTTCTAAATATTCATCTTTTTGATAAATGAAATTGGCATATCCTTGAGGATCTCTATTTAAATTTGTAATATTGTTTTCTACTGCAGTAATAAACTTTGCTATTTTCTTTGTGTTTTTACTTTCACTATTTACAAAAACAGCAGCTTGAGGAACTAAGTCTAATTCCGTTGTTTTATATAAAACATCAGCAATTGATAAATACTTTAAATTAGATACCTTTTTTCGTAAATTAGATAATACTGGCTCTGATGTTAGAAGATATTGATAATCTCCTTTTAAGAAAAAAGCGACTCCATCATTTATTGCATTATAATAAGTGATGTTTGGATTTACGTTTTCACTTGCAAGTGCACATCTTAAAGTAATTCCTGGAATGTTAGTTTCTCCAAAAGCAGCCAAAGTTTTACCATCTAAATCAGCTAATGATGTCAAAGGTTCATCAATACTTACAATATAAGTATTTAAAAAACCAATAACAGAATCTAGTTTATAGCTAGAGTTTCCAGAATTATACAATTTTGCCCCTAAATTAATTGGAGCAATTATAATATCTGCTTCTTTTGAAGTAAAAGCCGTCACTAACAAATTAGGTCCAGTAACATTATTATATTCGATATCTTCAGTTAAAGTTCCAGCAACACTAATTAGAGGGATTCCATTTGGAAGTGTTACTTTTAATTTAGCATCTTCAGTACATCCTGTTAGAAAAACAAAACTAAACAAAAGTAAGAAAAAGCTAACTACTCTTTTCATTATTTCTTTTCTCCAAACACTTCTTTTTCAGAATATGTTGTATGTAATAGTTTGTGAGCTAATTCACCACCAGGTTTACCTAAATGAGTTTGATATAAAGAGACTACATTTGGATTTTCATGGCTTCTTCTAATTTTATTTTTAGAATCAATTGTATATAAAGCTTGTGCTCTTAATTTGCAAACATCAATTGTTTCTAAATCTCTTGCCTTAACAATCGGTTGACCTCCACCATTAATACAACCGCCTTCACATCCCATAAACTCTACAAAAATATACTTATTAGGATTTTCTTTAATCCTTCTAAACATTTCAGGAAAGTTTGCTGCTCCATGGACTACAGCAACTTTAAAAGTTTGGTCATCAATTACTAAATCTGCTTCTTTAATAGCAACTGATCCTCTAACTTGAGTAAAATCAATTGTATGTTTATCTTCTTTTTCTAAGAAAGCTTTAACTGTTCTTAAAGCAGCCTCCATAACTCCACCAGTTGTACCAAAAATAGCTCCTGCTCCTGTATATGTAACAAGGGGTGATTCTGGTTTATAATCTTGCAAGTTATTAAAGTTAATACCAAATCTTCTAATTAAACGTGCAAATTCACGAGTTGTTAGAACTGCATCAACATCTTTAACACCGCGATCTTTCATTTGTTCGCGATCTGCTTCATCTTTCTTGGCAATGCAAGGCATAAATGAAACAACTTTAATTCGCTCTTTTGGAACATTAATAATATCTGCATAAATATGTTTAATTAAAGCCCCTTGAATTTGTTGAGGAGATTTTGCAGTCGAAAGATGAGGTAAGTATTCTGGATAATATCTTTCAATATAACGAATCCATCCAGGAGAACAAGATGTAAATAAAGGTAAATGAGCTTCTTTTCCTTGAAGACGGTCTTGAATTCTGCCAATTAACTCTGTGCCTTCTTCCATAATTGTAACATCAGCTGCAAAGTTAACATCTGTTATTTCATCAAACCCCATTTTCTTTAATGCTCGATAAATCTTACCTTCAACATTAGTTCCAATTGGATTGCCAAACTCTTCACCTAAAGCCGCTCTTACTGCAGGTGCAACTTGAGCAATTACATAATAATTATCATTATTTAAATAATCAATTACGATATCTTCATCACTAGTTCCTGATAAAGCACCAACTGGACAAGCTTGGATACATTTCCCACAATATAAACAACCAGCATCATCAATGAAATCATTGTTTGCAGGTGCCACATAAGTATCAAATCCTCTTCTATTGAAATCTAAAATTCCTAAACCTGTGTAATGATTACAAGCAGATACACATCTGCCACATAATATACATTTAGAAGTATCAATAGTTAGCGAGTTTGAAATATTACGATAACTAGTTTTTTTAGAAAAAGTTGGATCTTCTCCCATTGTATTAGGAACATTATATCTTCTTAACAATTCCAACAATTCACAGTTTTCTTCTCTGTGGCAAACCCAACATTCAAAATGATGGTTAGCAGCAAGAAGCTTTAAGTTATTCTTAACAGCATCATTTACTCTTTTAGTATTAGTATGAACTTTCATTCCTTCCCATACTTGAACAGTACATGAATTCTTTAACGTATTTAAACCCTCAATCTCAACAACACAAAGTCTACAAGCTGAAGTTTCACTAATATCTTTTAAGAAACATAAACGAGGGATATAAATATCAGCATCATTAGCAGCATCTAATACTGTATAAGTACTAGGTACTGTCATTTCTTGGTTATTAATCCATATTTTTACATTACTCATATTTCTTCACCTCTATAAACTCACAATTGCGTTAACTGGACAAGCAGGTTTGCATGTTCCACAATTAACACAAAGCTCAAGATCGATGTAGTGTTTTTTCTTAACATCACCAGAAATAGCATTTACTGGACAATTACGTAAGCATTTACCACAACCAATACATTCATCAGTAATTAATAATTTAGTAATATTCTTACAAACACCAGCTGGACATCTTTTATTAACTACGTGTTCTAAATATTCATCATAAAACTTATCTAGTGTTGATAAAACTGGGTTAGGAGCTGATTGACCTAAAGCACATAAAGAAGTATCTTTAATCATTAAAGCAAGTTCTCTTAAATCATCTAAATCTTTCATTGTGGCTTTACCATCAGTAATTTTATTTAAAATCTCTAACATTCTTAAATTACCATCACGGCAAGGTGTACATTTCCCACAAGACTCTTCAACTGTAAACTCTAAATAAAACTTAGCGATATCTACCATACAATTGTCTTGGTCCATAACAATCATACCACCACTACCCATCATCGATCCTTTTCTAACTAAGTTATCATAATCTATTGGTGTATCTAAATCATCTTTTGTCAGTATACCGCCTGATGGTCCTCCTGTTTGGACAGCTTTAAATGCTTTTCCTTTAGGTAAACCTCCACCCACATCATAAACAACTTCTCTTAAAGTAGTTCCCATTGGGACTTCAAGTAATCCCGTATTCTTAATCTTTCCGCCTAAAGCAAATACTTTTGTACCTGCGGCTTTTTCCGTTCCGATTGCTTTAAACCAATCAGCACCTTTAAGAATAATTTGGGCTACGTTAGCAAAAGTTTCTACATTATTAATTACTGTAGGTCTTCCCCACAAACCTTGTGACGCTGGATAAGGTGGTTTATTACGAGGCATACCACGCTCTCCTTCAATTGAAGCAATTAAAGCAGTCTCTTCCCCACAAACAAAAGCTCCTGCACCTAATCTAATCTCTAAATCAAAGTCAAATTTACTTCCTAAAACACCTTTACCTAAAATTCCATATTCATAAGCTTTATCAATAGCATATTGTAATCTTTCAACTGCTAAAGGATACTCCGCTCTAATATAAACATAACCTTGAGTTGCACTAATTGCATACCCACAAATAATCATTGCTTCAATTACAGCATGAGGATCTCCCTCTAAAACTGCACGGTCCATAAATGCACCTGGATCACCTTCATCAGCATTACAAATAACAAAACTTTGTCCACCTTTGTTAGCGACAGTAAATTTCCATTTCAAACCAGTAGGGAACCCTCCACCACCACGACCACGTAAACCAGATTTAGTAACTACATCAACAACCTCTTCTGGAGACATTTCAAAAAGGACTTTCTCTAAAGCCTTGTATCCATCTAAACCTATATATTGATCAATTTCTAACGGGTTAATAATTCCACAGTTTTTTAAAGCAATACGATATTGATAATTAGGAACTTCAATTACTTTACCTTCTTCGTCAGTAACTTTCTTAAAATTCTCAATTAGATATCTACTTAAGACTTCTCCACCAATTAAATGCTTTTCTACAATCTCTTTCGCTTTTTTTTCATTCACCATACAATAAGTATAACGATTGTTATTTTTATCATATACCTCTACAATTGGCTCTAAAGCACATTCGCCAATACAACCTACTGAAGTAAGAGTAATACCTTTTAGTTCGTTTTCGTTTATAGCTTTTTCAATTGCATCATAAATAACATCTGCACTTGCAGCAAGGCCACACGATGCCATGCCAACTACAACACGATATTTATTGTTATCTAAAAGACTAAGTTTTTTTAGATTTTCTTCTCTAATTTTGTTTAAATCTTGTTTAGTTTTCACCCGCAGCCTCCTCATCAATAATCTTTCTTAATTCTTGATGTGTACTATTAACAGTCGCATGACCATAAACTTTACCATCAATTGTATATACTGGCGCTAATCCACAAGCACCAACACATCTAGTTGCTTCTACTGTAAATAAACCATCTTTAGTTGTCTCGCCAACTTTGATTTGCAAACTATTACAAATCTCATCTAAAATTGATTGACTTCCCTTTACATAACAAGCAGTACCTAAACATACTCCAATAACATGTTTTCCTTTAGGTTCCAAAGAAAAACGAGAATAAAATGTAACTACCCCGTTGATTTTTGAAACACTAATTTTTAACTCTTCCGAAATAATTTTTTGCACTTCTAGAGGAATACAACCAAAGATTTCTTGAGCATCATGTAAACTAGGCATCAAAGGACCTGGCTTTTCTTTATGCTCTTTTATTCTTTTGCGTAACAATAATTCTTTTTCTTTTGTGATTACTAATTTTTCCATTATTAATCTCTCCTTTTAACTATAATATTATATTAAAATGAAAATGAAAACGCAATGTGATTTTGTTTTCATAAATAAAAAAAACCCTTTCATAAGAAAGGGTTTTAATGTATTTATCTTAAGGTCTTTGAAAAGTTAACTTATCTACAAATGAAGTATATTCATAAGTTCTAGTTTCGCCTTGATAAGTTACTTTAACTTGATAAGACACAACTGAATCAACTCCTGGATGGTTAATGATTTCCCCATTATCATTCATGATTGTTGGTGTTAAAGATTTAAATTCAAAAGCAATATTTTTATTTGCGAAATTCCTTAAAGCAAACAATTCTAAATAAATTAAATGCATTAATTCTCCCCAACGATCAGAATTACGAATATCTTGAGGACATTGTTTACCCGAAAAGTCGTTATGTTGCATTACATCATTTAAACCTAAATTATATTTATGTAATAACCAAGCAACTAACTTACCTAAATGACGCATTGTTCTGTTAAAGTTTCCGCCTTCATTGACACAAGTTTCGATACCAACAGATGCAATATTACCACCATAGTTAGAAATTTGATTATATGAACTATTAAAGTATGTAGTAGGAATATGATATTCTCCATTAATTACATTAACTCTAACACCACGAGATGTAAAATAGCTTCTATTTAAAATTTGTCCGTTCTTTGTAGGAGCAACAACCTTAGTTTTAACCCCGTCTATAGTATAATATCCATCACTTGAGATATCTACATATGGCGAATAATTGCCATTAAACATAACTCCTGTTGGATAATCAATTAATGCCCTACTAGTACCATCACCTGCATGATATCCTACTTCGTGAATTGGTAAGCTTTGATAAACATCATGATCATCAATACTAAAATGCCATGAAGCTACTCTACCATCTTTTCTATGTTGAATATCATTTAATAATTTAGCATTATGTGATGGATCATTCATTCCTGTATTATGGACAGTAATATATCTAGTTTCTAATCTAGGTCTGTTACTTCTTTTATCTGTATTACTTGAATCAACGATATCTACCTTAATTGTTGATTCAAAATCAATATGATTATAAAAAGGTAAATAACCATAGTTATAATCAATCTTAGTAGTTGCTCCATATGTAAAGAATGATTGGTTTTTAATATGTTGTAAATTAATTTGATTTAAGAAATATTCAACAGCATCCCAACCTTCAGGAGTATCTGCTCCTTTTAAATATAGACGATAAGCAATTGTATGAACTGCAGATTGATCTTTGCTATGAACATTCATCGATAAAACAACTTGTGCACCATCATTACCCACAGGACCAGTATATACTCCATCATCAGATAAAAATGCTGGTGTATCACTTGACCAAGTTAAATCTACACCAAAATCTTCATCTTTGGTAGGTAAAATTAAATCTTGACTCAAGACTCCATTATCTAAGAATTGTTCTAGATATCTTAAATATACTTCTTCCATTGCTCTTGCTTTTTCTAAAAATGTTTTTGCCATAACTGGTAAGATCATCTCCATTTCTACTGGTTCTTCATCTGGATATTGAATGATTAACATTAGTGTAATATATTGTTCAACATTTGGTTTTTCAACTAATTTTAATTGATTATCCATAATCTCTGGATTTAAAGATCTAATTTGATATGTAACCGTTGGATTATATCTATCTTCAAAATTAATATAATCATAACTAGCACCAATTGGTGGTCTAAACTGATTATAGATAAAGTCATATGCCTCAGAATATTTATTAGGCACTAAAGTAACGTCAATATCGGTAGTATATTCAACTCCTGATAAAGTATAATGAACAGTTAGTGTTAAATCGTGATAATCATCATCTGGCATAAAGAACATAAATTCAGGATCAAAATAGATGTTGTCAGATGAAGTATAAGTAAATCTAACACCTGAATGAACTTCTGGAAGTACAAATCCCATTGAAACTTTATCTGGAAAAACAGTAGTTAGATATCTTTCTATAGCTAATTGTTCCTTATTTTGATTATGGTCTTCTGGGTTATCTGGATCTTCCGGATCTTCTGGGTCCACAGGATCTTCTGGATCTCCACCTTGCTCCTTAGCTTGCGCAGATAACGTAAGGTATGTTGCTTTAATGTCTGCATTCAATTTGGCTTTAAATTCTTCAGTTATTGTCCCATATATAAGATCTAATTGAGCTAATGCTTCTTTATTTGCTTCACCATTTAAAGCAACTACTGCAGCTTCAAACTCTAAATTCTTAATATATTTATTAATTTTATCTTCTGCTGCGTTAATTTCATTTTGAATTTTACTAGCTACATCATTACTTAAATTGTTTATCTTTCCTTTTAACTGATTTAAAAGAGCTAAAGTAGCATTGTCATAGTTGATGTCTAATTCAGCTAAGAATTTTAAACTATCAAGTGTAACTTGTGCATCTACCAAAACAGCAAAATTTTCAACTTTCTTTTGATCCTCAGCACTTAAAGCATTATATTTTTCTTTGATCTCTTTAATTAATGCTTCATCTTCTAGAGTAACTTCACCAATATTGTCAATTAAGCTCTCTACAGCCTTAAATGCTTCATCTTTATCCTTGCAACCAACTAAGGTCACCAAAAGGAAAAGAACTAAAATAAATTTCAATACTTTTTTCATAATTCCACCTCTAATAATTTCTTGATTTTTGTTTGATATTTAAATGTTCTTGTTTCACCTTGATAGTTTGCTTTTACTTCATAACTAACTATCTTGTCTCTTAGCGGATGTTTTAATACATTTCCTTCATTGTCTAGAAACTGTGGATCTAAACTAACAAATTCTAATTCTACATCTGCTAACTTAGTGTTTTTATAATATTCTAAATTAACTAACTCTATAAACTCATCCCAACGATTAGCTGTCCTAATTGTTTCTGGACAATTCTTGCCTGAAAAGTCGTTGTGTTGTTTAACATCGTTTACTGATAAGTCATATTTAATTAATAACCAAGCCGTTAATTTAGCAACATTTCTCATTGCTTGATTGAAATTAACACCTTTATAAACACAAGTTTCAATTCCTATTCCTGTATAGTTCCCACCACCTAAATGAAATCCCTTATCGTTTAACCAATTTTCTGGATAAGAAGTTCTACCATCACCTGCGTGCCAAGCAACTTCTTCTAATGGCAGTTCTTGATATACTTCTTTGTCGTCAACACTATAATGCCAAGAAGCTTGTCTTGTAGTGGTGTGTAAATATTGATCTAAACCTTTAGCTGTCATCAAAGGTGAAGCTAAACCAGCATCGTGAATAACTACATATTTAGTTTTTTCTCTTAACAAACCTGGTCTGTTTAAAGTATTTTCTTTTGGAAGAAAGTTTTGTGTTATTTTTAAATCCTTATTAATATAAAAAGGTAAATATCCATTATTATATGATTTTACTTTTTTATATTCTTCTTCAAAACCATAAAGATAAAATGGATAATTAACAATTTCATCTTTATGAATTTTATTTAAAAAGATTTCTACTTTTTCAAAAATATCCATTCTCTACCTCTTAATATATATTATATCATAAACTTACAAACATAACAAACAAAAAGAGCCCACGAAGGGCTCTTTTTGTTATCATATATTTTTAATATTAATTTGCTACAGCTTCTAAAGTTGTAGTAAATTTAAATTCTTTAGTAACTCCTTGATAAGTTGCTTTTACTTTGTAATTAACAACTGTAGAAGGTCCTGGATGATTTAAAACCACTCCTGTTTTAGGATCAAAGTAATTACCACTTGCTTCATATACAAAGCTTACATCATCTAAATACTTACGACCAAACCACTCAATCCTAACTTGTTCTATAAAGTCATACCAATAACCTTGTGCCCTAATTGCGTGAGGACAATCTTTTCCAGAAAAACGATTATGTTGAGAAACTCTCTCTACTGGTAAATCATGTCTAATTAAAATCTCAGCACATAAAGCGGCCATATATCTCATTGTTAACGTATAGTTAGCACCATCAAAAGCGCAAGTTTCCATACTAACAGAGTTTCTATTTCCACCCTTATTGCAAATATAGCCTCTAGATCCTAGTGGGTTATAAAATTGTGTACACCACCAGTAATCAGCCATTTTATAATTTCCATCTTCACCAAGTTCTACTAAAAGTCCGTTCTCATTAATAACTCTATTATCTGCGATTGCATTGCTTGGAATCATTAAAGTTGTTTTTTGTCCATTTAAATAGAAATATCTATCAGAACCAATAGTAACTATAGGATTTCTATGTCCTTTGTGGGCAACACCTGTATCAAGTAAACTAAATAAGTTTCCACCGTCATCTGCTTGCCAAGTCGTCATACCTTCTGCCATATGATGGAAAATTACTGTTTGGCGTACTCCACTTATTGTTGTTTCACCTACTGTATAGTTCCAAGAAACAGCCGCATCGCTTTGAATATAGTTAGCAATTGCGGTTGCAGTATCGCTTGGTCCATAACTTCCAGTATCATGAACAACTACCCATTCAATTGAAGATGCAGGACCATTTGTCTTTTTACCTTCAGGTAAGAAATTATCATAAATTGGTAATTTATAGTTAGTAAAGAATGGTAAATATCCATAACTTTGATGATATGTTTGACTAATACTTTCATGATATTTATATTTTCTATTTGGAATAGATAAACGGTTATTGTAGTTTAAGAACTTTTCAATCATTTGCCATTTATCGGATTTTGAATCCATTCCTAAAACAAATACTCCGAAACTAATAGACTCCTCAAAACTTTCTCTTCTTGAAGAAGCTGTCACAGTAATAATAATTTCAGAATCAAATACTGGTCTTCCGATAAGCTCCCCAGTTGGGCTTAAAACAGAGATATCGCTAGTATTCCAAGTAAATGTTAGTTTACTATAGGCTGGTGTTCTTTGGAAAAAGTTTTGGTTTTCTTCAATTACATAATTATCATCATAATGCTTAGAAATGTTGGCAAATGCTATCGCTGCTTGATCTGCAGCTGATATATTTTCAAGTTCATCAATTAAAGCTAATTCTTCTTCTTTTTGAATTAAACGAGCTAAATTAGTAACAAACTCTTTTTGAGCTGAAGTCAATTGTTCATATTTAATGCGAGCATTTTCAATTGCTGCTTTATCGCTTTTATTTACTTCATCTGGTAAATTAGCAATTAAATCACTAACTATTCTAGCAGCTTGTTTGTTTTCTAATTCTTTTAATCCTAAGTAATCTAAATATTTTTCTTCAAATCCTGCTTTTCCAATAATTTTTGTTGAAACTTCAGCACTAGCATTATCGATAGCTGTTCTTAGTTCTAAATATAATTTCTCATCAGCTAAAGTAACTGGTACTTGCAATAAAGCTATCTTATTATTAATATTATCAATTTCTTTTAATACCAAAAATTCTTTATGTTTGGTATTAAACCTATCTAATGATACAATTCCTTTTTTGTCTTCTTCACTTAGCTCTCCTATTTTCTCTGAAATTGAGTTATATTTTTTCTCATCATCTAAAGTAGTAGGATCAGCTAATTGACCAATTTCTTCATTAATATTATCTAAAATTGTTTGCTTAGCATTACGATCATTTTTTAACGTTTCATATTGACTAAACATACTATTAAATTTTACTAAATTTGTAATACGCCCTCTTGCAGCTTCACTTGCTGCTGTTATTAATTCTTGTATCTCAACATAGAGAGCCTCATCAGCTAAAGTTACAGGTTCTGTCAACTCTAATATTTTCGAGTCTATCATATCTGCACTAGCTATGGCTTCCAATTCTTGAATCTTTGCTCTCGCAGCATTAAGTTTTTGGTAATTACTTACTTTAGCTTTAGCTGCTTCATTTAAAGCATTATACTGAGAAAAAGCCGCCTCAACATTTTCTTTGTCTACCAGCATTAAATCCTCAGTATTAGGTAGATTCTGAATTGTTTGAATAACCTTTTCGAAATCTTCTTCAGGCTTTGGTTTCTTTTCACAACCTGTACAGCCAGAAAGAATTAGTATTCCAAAAAGAAAGATCAAGAAAATACCTAATTTTTTCTTCATTTTGTCTCCTCCTATAACTCTTATAACAAAAATATTATACTATATTTTTATTGGATTGTCAATATCCAGAATGACCTCTAAAGTGGTAGATATTACTTAAAAAACGACTCTTAATTACACCTTATATAGCCATATAATAAAAAATGAAGACCTTAATCTTCATTAAAATTTCATAATTATAGATAAAGCAAGGGACAATCCCTTGCTCATATTATAGTTAGTGTTATCAAAACTAGCTAACGAATGGTGGTCGAGGACGGAATTGAACCGCCGACACAAGGATTTTCAGTCCTTTGCTCTACCTACTGAGCTACTCGACCATTAAAAAATGGCGGTCCCGACGGGACTTGAACCCGCGATCTCCAGTGTGACAGACTGGCATGTTAACCACTACACTACGGGACCACCCTAATTTAAAAAATGGTTGCGGAGGAAGGATTCGAACCTACGACCTCCGGGTTATGAGCCCGACGAGCTACCAGCTGCTCTACTCCGCGATCACTATATTCCTATTATATCATAAAATAAATAAAATGCAAATGGCGGAGGAAGAGGGATTCGAACCCCCGCGCGCTCTCACGCCTGTCGGTTTTCAAGACCGATCCCTTCAGCCGGGCTTGGGTATTCCTCCGTCTCAGTATTCTTCGATATATATTAATAAGGATGGTGGACCCGGTAGGACTCGAACCTACGACCGACCGGTTATGAGCCGGTGGCTCTAACCAACTGAGCTACGGGTCCGCGAAATGGTAGCGGTGGAGGGATTTGAACCCCCGACCTCACGGGTATGAACCGTACGCTCTAGCCAACTAAGCTACACCGCCATAAGTTCCCATCTTAAACAACAAACAAATGGTGGATCCTAACGGGATCGAACCGTCGACCTCCTGCTTGCAAGGCAGGCGCTCTCCCAGCTGAGCTAAGGACCCAAAGCGTTAAGAATATTCAAAAATGGTGCCTAAGGTGGGAATTGAACCCACACAGTATTGGGATACTGCAGGATTTTAAGTCCTGTGCGTCTACCTATTCCGCCACTCAGGCACATAACATTTATGAATGCATTTATGATGGTGACTCCGGGGTGAATCGAACACCCGACCCACTGATTAAAAGTCAGTTGCTCTACCGCCTGAGCTACGGAGTCATAAATGGTGCCGACTATAGGAATTGAACCCACAACCTACTGATTACAAGTCAGTTGCTCTACCAATTGAGCTAAGTCGGCACATATAAATGGTGGAGGATGACGGGCTCGAACCGCCGACCCCCTGCTTGTAAGGCAGGTGCTCTCCCAACTGAGCTAATCCTCCATTTCTTTGATTATACAACATTTTATATTAAAATACAAGAAAATAATAAATAGAAAGAAAATTGGCAATCCCCTATCTTTGCATGATC